>Ga0163111_10001336_pt1 | contig 15144 bp, 17 predicted proteins | sample CRUFie1St18metaG_FD_109645 | JGI IMG/M metagenome (GOLD analysis project Ga0163111, IMG submission 109645) | Marine microbial communities from the Costa Rica Dome - CRUD Field 142mm St18 metaG | ecosystem: Environmental > Aquatic > Marine > Oceanic > Photic zone | place: Costa Rica: the Eastern...
AAGCTCCAAATAGGTATTTTTGAAATTAAAGATACAGTTAACTGTGCCAAGTCCTGAATGCTCACCTCGCCAAACCGGGTCAATTCCAAATAAGCTAGTAAATTTTTTTTCTGCCTCCGTAATATCATTTACGGAGATAATTAAGTGATCAAGTTTGGTTATCATTGTTCTTTTTGAAAACTGTTCTCCACGCTAGCTTAAAGTAATATTTGATCTTATCGATAATTTCTGGACCTGCAAGGTAAACTCCTGCAATTACCAAAATCCAGCCAGCAAGATAAATAAGGATTGGATAAAAAACTCTCTCTGTAGCAGTTAAATCAGAATCAGCAGCGACTTTTACCATCAAGCCATAACTTAAATAATTCAAAACTAAAAAAAATATACCTAATGCCCTTTTGAAGAGTGAAATTAGCAGTATGGTATTTTTCATAACTTAACCTAAAGAAATATTTATTCACTTGGAAAAATAATTGAGTAAGATTATAGAATGTTTAAGAAGTTATCTCCTTTTCTTTTACTTTTTATAATAAGTTGTACCAATAAGGAAAATTCCATGAACCCATTTTTAAATGAATATGATACTCCATTCGAAATACCTCCATTTGAAAAAATAGAATTTAAACATTATGAACCTGCATTTGAAATAGGGATGGCAGAGCACCTAAAAGAAATAAATGATATTGCTCAAAATATAGAGGTTGCGACTTTTGAAAATACCATTGAAGCGCTTGAAAGATCGGGCAAAACATTGGATAAAGTAGCAAATGTGTTTTACAACCTCTTGGGTTCAAACACAAATGATGATTTGGATTCTCTTGCGATGAAAATAAGCCCTAAATTGTCGGCTCATAATGATTCGATTCTGCTTAACGAAGAGTTATTTAAAAGAATTGAATATTTGCAATCTAATAAAAAAGAAATTGAGCTGACAACAGAACAATCAAGGTTGCTTGACGAGACATATAAAAGATTCGTTAGATCGGGTGCAAATTTAGATCAACAATCCATGAAGCGATTAACAGAAATAAATAGCTCCCTTTCCTCTTTATCAGTGCAGTTTGATCAAAATGTTCTTAAAGAAACGAACTCTTATAGCATGATAGTTGATAATCAAAATGATCTAGAGGGTTTACCGCAGGAAGAGATAAGGCAGGCCGCATTGCTTGCAGAATCTGAAGGCCACGAAGGAAAATGGGTGTTTAAGCCAACACGAGTCAGTATGTATCCTTTTTTAACATATTCTACAAAAAGAGAGCTCAGAGAAGAGTTATATAAGTCCTACATACAACGAGGCGACAACGACAATGAATTCGATAATAAATCTATAATCTCCGAAATGGTTGCTCTAAGACAAGAGAAAGCAAATATGATGGGGTTTGATAATCACTCTGATTATGTTTTGGATAATACCATGGCCAAAAATACATCTAATGTTAATAAGTTACTTCAAACAATATGGAAACCAGGGATTAAAAAGGCTAAAGGCGAAGTTGAAGCTATGCAAGAAATAATTTCTTCTGAAGGAGCTAATTTTAAATTAGAAGCTTGGGATTGGTGGTATTACTCAGAAAAATTAAGACAGGCGCAGTTTGACTTCAAAGAAGAAGAAGTGAAACCATATTTTAGTGAAGCCAAAGTATTAGATGGTGCCTTTGATGTTGCTTCTAAGTTATTTGATATAACTTTTAAAGAAAGAAATGATTTACCTAAATATAGGGACAACATAAGGACTTTTACAGTTGAAGATAAAAACCAAAAAGTCATTGGTATTTTTTACACAGATTACACTCTGAGGCCAAATAAAAGTGGTGGCGCTTGGATGAATACCTTCAGAAGTCAAAGCAAGTTTGATGGAGAAATTATTCCAATTGTAGTGAATGTCTGTAACTTTCCGCCAGAAAATTCAGATGGAGTATCTTTATTATCTTTTGAGCAAGTTGAAACGCTATTCCATGAATTTGGTCATGCCTTGCATGGCTTACTGTCAGATGCTCAATATCCAAGCCTCTCTGGCACGTCTGTAACAAGAGATTACGTGGAATTTCCCTCACAAATGATGGAGAATTGGGCAAGAGAACCGGAGGTAATGAGAACTTTTGCCAAACATTATAAGACCGGTGAAACCATTCCTGATGATTTATTGAAAAAGATATCAGCGGCTGGCACATTTAATGAGGGATTTGCGACAACAGAGTACGTTGCAGCAGCTCATCTTGATATGGCCTACCATACTTCTAAGGAAACTATCAAAGATGTAGATTTATTTGAAGATAGTGCTTTGGAGGAGCTCGGACTTATTCCAGAAATAGAGAGCAGATATAGAAGCACTTATTTTGGCCATATTTTTGCAGGTGGTTATTCGTCTGGATACTATAGTTACTTGTGGACTGAGGTTCTTGAAGCCGATGCCTTTGATGCATTCAAAGAAAACGGTCTGTTTCATAAAGAAACAGCTGAAAAACTTAAGAAATATGTTTATTCAGCCGGAAATACAGACGACCTTATGACTCAATATGTAAGGTTTAGAGGTAAAGAACCTGAAATGGATGCACTATTAAAAAAAAGAGGTCTCAATTAAATTGGACCTTCCAATACACCAGCCATATGAAAATGGAAAAGGTGGCGTAGAGATAGGACTGAGGCCTATTGAGGTTGAAACTTGGCTTGAACGCGATAAGCTTTTTTCAACTGAAATCAAAGAAAAGAAAAAACTTTTCCTTGAAAAAAAAGATGAAGTTCTGATGACTTCGGAAGATTCTGAAGATTTGCAGCAGGAAGTATTAGATCTAATTCTGAATTACTTAGACACATTTCATAATAACGCTTTTAAAGTTAATAAAGCATGTGTTGAAAATTTAATTTCCGGGGAAATTTATCATTTTAAAGACTTCATAAATCCTCTTGAGTTGGCTTCGTTACTAGTACAAGAAGATCTAATTGTTATGAGACCTGTTAAGGATACTTTCTCACTCCAGTCAGCTTCATTATGTGCTCCTACTAGATGGTCGTTGAAGGAGAAATTTGGTCAGACCCTTTCAGAAATTCATAAAGGTGTTCCTGGTTATATTGAAAAAATAGATTCAAGAGTAGTTAAGATATTTAACAATTTACCAAATGAAAAAATATTCGAAAGATTCAATTGGTCTATCTTTGATAGTCCAGAACTATTTCAGCCAGCTCAAAGTAAATCTCTCGTAGAAATCAATAATTTAGAGCCTGAAAACCTCTATCTCAGAGTAGAACGCCAAACAATCAGGAGATTGAATGTATCCATGTCGGTCTTGTTTACAGTCAGGGTCCATGTAGATCACATAACATCTATTTTAAGTTGTAAAAAGTCAATCTTAGATCTCATTAAAGCTATCAAATCATTAGATGAAGATATGAAGTCCTATAAAGTAATTAAACCGTTCGAAGAGAATCTCATCAACTGGCTAAAGTCGAAATTAGCAAATGAATAATTGGTGGAAAGAAAGCGTAATTTACCAAATATATCCAAGGTCCTTTTTGGACACATCAAAAAATGGTTGCGGTGACCTAAGAGGAATTATTCAAAAATTAAAGTACATCAAAGATCTCGGCGTTGATGCCATTTGGATATCTCCTTTTTTTAAATCTCCCATGAAAGATATGGGATACGATGTAAGCGACTATACATCAATAGATCCTCTATTCGGAACAATTGAAGATTTTGATGAACTTATTTTTAGTGCGCATGACTTAAAACTTAAAGTAATCATTGATCAGGTTTTGTCTCATAGCTCTGATCAGCATCCTGCTTTTATTGATAGTAAAAGTTCCAGAAGCTCCAAAAAATCAGATTGGTATATCTGGGCTGATGCTAAGGATGATGGTTCCCCTCCGAATAATTGGTTATCAGTTTTTGGAGGACCTGCATGGGAATGGGAACCATTGAGAGGTCAATACTATTTTCATAATTTCCTATCTAGTCAGCCCGACTTTAATTTCCATAATCAAGAAGTGAGAGATTATATATTGCAATCTGCGAAGTTTTGGTTAGATAAAGGGGTTGATGGTTTTAGACTTGATACAGTTAATTACTACTTTCATGATCAGTTGCTTCGTGACAACCCAAAGAGCCCAATAGAATTCAAAAATCCACCCATAAATCCTTATTTTATGCAAAATCAGATTCACGCTATAAACCAAGATGAGAATCTTGATTTTCTCAATGACTTAAGAGAGTTGATGGATAGTTACAAAGATATTACTTCTGTGGGTGAAGTTGGAGACAGTCATAGAGGTATCGAGATCATGAAAACCTATACAAGGGATTCTAGACTCCATATGGCGTACAGTTTTAAGCTTCTAGGTGGTGAATTCTCTGCCTCTTTCATCAGAGAAACATTCAATGAATTTTTCGATAAAGAGGATGAAAGTTGGCCTTGTTGGAGTTTCTCTAATCATGATGTGATGAGACACCTATCTAGATGGAGCGTAAACGAAGAACAAAATTTTGCTAAATTAACCTGTGCATTGTTACTCGCACTAAGAGGAACGCCGTGTCTTTATCAAGGTGAAGAGCTCGGACAGGTCGAAACTGAGCTAGAGTTCGAGGAGTTAACAGATCCCCCCGGGATACGTTATTGGCCGGAGAATAAAGGTAGAGACGGTTGTAGAACTCCATTTGTTTGGAGTTCAAATCAAAAGTATGGTGGCTTTAGTGAAGTTAAACCATGGTTACCTATTAAACAAAAACAAAAAGATAGGGCTTTAGATATCCAAATTAAAGATCACTCATCAGTTTACAATTTCTATAGAGAGTTTTTAAGATTTAGAAAGAGTAGTAAATCTCTGAGAAAAGGAAATCAAAGTTTTGTTGGTAATGATGATAACCTTTTAGTTTTTTTAAGAGAATTTGAAGAAGAAAAGGTTATTTGTTTATTTAATATAAGTGAGAATTCCATTACATTAAAGAGTGAGTTTGAGCTAAATTCGAAAGATATTTTTTCTTTCAACACAGGTTTTAAAAAGGATAGTATCACTCTTGATGAATTTGGACTTATCCTCATAAATAGCTCTAGAGAAAAAGATGAGATCATAGATAGAATAATAGAATCTATAGAAAATCTGTAAGTTATTGATATTTGGTAATAGGTGGAATATGAAAGTGAAAGGAACATGTGAAGAAAGGTTTTTAGAAGTCAAAAAACTCTTTAATGACTTGCATGAAAGTGATCGCGAAGTTGGTTCGTCTTTTGCAGTTTACAAAGACGGTAAAGCGATAATCGATCTTTGGGGAGGATATACAGATAAAGATCATACTGATGAATGGTGTCGTGATACTTTGGCAACGGTTTGGTCTACAACTAAGGGGATAGCTGCCATAACTTTGGCTTATGCTCATCAAAATGGCTTATTAGATTATGAGGAGAAAGTTTCCAAATATTGGCCGGAGTTTGGTTGTAATGGAAAAGAAGAAATCACTGTAGGGATGTTGTTATCTCATCAAGCAGGTATTTGTGGTTCATCTACTAATAAAGTAGAAGATTATTATGATCAAAAAATTATGGCTGATGAACTGGCAAACATGACACCAATATGGGAGCCAGGCACGGCTTCAGGATATCACTCATTGACTTATGGATGGTTAACTTCTGAGCTCATTATTAGAGTAACAGGAAAATCATTGGGTCAATATTTCAAAGACGAAATAGCAGATCCAAATGATATTGATTTTTATATTGGCCTACCGGAAATTGAAGAGCATAGAGTTGCAGAAATGATACCCTTCTCTAAAGAGGCTAACGAAAAAAATCATCATCCAAATGATGCTCAAAAGGCCTCTGGAAAAGGACCAAATTTATTAAAACATCAAAATTCAAGGAAATGGCGCGCTGCAGAAATTCCTTCAGCTAACGGTCAAGGATGTGCATCAGGTATCGCTAAACTTTATAGTCTTGTTGTTACCGATCTAGAATCGGTCAAAATTCTTAAAGATGAAACAATAAAAATTATGACAAAAGATAGAATCACAAACAGAGATCTTGTTCTTGATGTTGTCACAAGTTGGGGAGCTGGATTCGTAATGAATATGCACAAAGTTATCTACGGTCCCGTAAAAGAATCTTTCGGTCATTCGGGATGGGGTGGTTCTTGTGGATTTGGTGATCCTAAGAACAGAATTGGAGTGTCATATGTCATGAATAATATGAAAAACAATTTTGTTGCTGATGGAAGATCTCTAGAGCTGATTCATAAAACTTATGAGTGTTTAAAAGGATAAGACTGATTATGACTAGATTAAAAGACAAAGTTGCTCTAATAACGGGAGGTACAAGTGGTATAGGTGCAGAGACTGCGAGGCTCTTTATCAAAGAAGGTGCAAAAGTAGTAATCTCGGGAAGATCTCAAGAAAAAGGCTCAAAACTTGCTGAAGAACTAGGTGATCAAGCACTTTACTGTCACTCAGATGTAACTAAAGAACAAGATATTGATAAGGCGATTACCTTCACAACGAGTGAGCTAGGCAAAATTGATATCCTCTTTAATAATGCCGGAGGTCCAGTTGGAGCTGGATTAGAAAAAGTTACTCAAAAAGATATAGATTATGGAGTTCATCTACTTTTGGCCAGTGTAATTTTGGGTACCAAATATGCCATTCCTCACATGCGTAAAAATGGAGGTGGTTGCATAATTAATAACTCAAGTATTGCAGGTATAAGATTTAGACAAGGGGACCCTCTTTATGCAGCATTGAAAGCAGGTGTTACTCACTTTACAAAAATGTCTGGAGTGGAGCTAGGGAAAGACAACATCAGAGTTAATGCAATTTCACCAGGTGCAATAGCGACACCTATTTTCTGGGGAGGCTCGGAAGTCTCTAATTCTTTAAGCGAAGAAGAAAATAATAGGAAACAAAAAAAACTTGAAGGTAATCTTGCTAAAGCAGTTCCATTAAAGAGGTCAGGTTATGCATCGGATATTGCAGAAGCAGCATTGTATCTTGCAAGTGAATCAGGGAGCTTTGTAACCTGCCAAGATATAGTTGTAGACGGAGGTCGAACAGCTATGTTTAATGAAGAATCTTAACAGAGGAGTGAGCTTCGACTCTGAGATTATCCTGGGAAGGGATTGCTGAAATCTTTAAAGCTCACTCTCTAAACTTCCTTGTAAAAATTAATTTATAGAATAGTATTTTTTCTTCAAGAGAAAAAAAGACTAAAATTTCCAGTTAAAAAATTAACTACTTTTATTTCTTTTTTTAATGGGTGTAACATTCGGCATTTGATCTTTACCAAATGTACTTTTCGCTGTTGCTGCAAAAACTGAGATAAATTTATTTATGGATTCTAACCAGTCTTTCTTCATGCCTGCATAAGCTAATTCTTTATTAATTGTTTCTGTTGAATATTTGCTTATGAATGAAGCTGATTCCCACATGCGATTGCGTCTCATCATAAAACAATAGTCAGTTACTTCTTGAAGGATAGATTGATCAAATGTATACATAGTTACACGTCTATCCTTTTCAGATTTGTAAGCCTCTATAAAGCCTAAACCTAACCCTTCTCTGAGAGTCGCTTTTATTGAATCGATTTTTAATCTTTGAGACCCTATTTTTTCAGTTCTCGTCAAATCTGTATAACTTACCATTTCTCCATTACCATACTTCCATAAGAAAGTTTGAAAAATGGAGTAGCGCGTTGCATTTCCAAGAAACCAAACGTACCAACTTTCGTCAAAGTAATAGTGCTGTCCTGTAGAAAAGTAATGCATTGCTTCCCCTCTAGTTAGAGAGCGCATTTCAGAATTAGACCATTTTCTTTTATTTTTCATTTGTGTCCCCAGTGTGTTACTTAACTATAACACCTATACTTGAAACGTTTCAAATAATTTAATTTGCTTATCGCTATGGTATGATTTTAAAAAGGAATTAAATTGAACGCTTATAGACTCTTATTTTTCCTCACTCTTCTTAACCTACTTAATTTTGTAGATCGTCAGCTTATTGCAAGTTTTGCAAATTTTATTGTTCCTGATTTAGGTTTAACAGATACTCAGTACGGATTTTTAACCACTGTCCCTTTTATTGTATTTTATTCTATCGCCGGATTATTCATGGGTGTGTTAGCTGATATGGTTAATAGGCCAAGACTAATAGCATTCGGTGTTATTTTGTGGAGCGTATTCACTGCTTTTACTGGAGCAGCAAAAGGTTTCATATCTATGGCTCTGCCAAGAATGTTTATTGGCATTGGAGAATCGATATTAACCCCAACTTCTATGTCTTTATTATCAGACTCCTTTCCTTCCAAAAGAATGGGTTTTGCTGCGGGCTTTTACTACATGGGTGTGCCGATTGGGGTCGGAGTAAGCTTGTTAATAGCTGGTTACCTTGGAGAATCGCTTGGATGGCGAAATTGCTTTTATTTATTAGGCGTAATAGGCCTAGTTTTAGGTCTCTCTGCGCTTCTTTTTAAAGATAGGAAAAGAAAAATTAGCTCTGAAAGAAGAGAAACTCAAGGAGTTTCAAAAGAAACTACTATAGAAATAGTCAATACATTAATTATGGCACTCAAGACATCCTCGGCTTTAAGATTTACAATCGCAGCAGGTGTTTTTTATCATATTGTATTAGGTGCATCGGGTTTTGAGCAACTTTGGCTGGTACAAGAAAGGGGTTATGAAAGATCACAAATAGCTCAACTTGTTGGATGGATTGGAGTTTTTGCAGGATTGACGGGCAACTTGATCGGAGGATTGCTCAGTGATTGGTGGCAAGAAAATACTAGCCAAGGAAGACCAATGTTTCTTTTTTGGCTTGCATTATTAACGTTACCAATAGGTATTTTTTACAGATTTGTAGAGCCAGGGACATTTGTTTTTTGGTTAGGAATAGTAATTGGCTATTTTCAGCTTGGATGTTTTTTTGGGCCTACCTTCTCGACGGTGCAAGAACTAGTTCCCGAGAATATCAAAGCAACGGTTGTTTCTTTTTATATCCTTACCTTAAATTTGATTGGACTAACAATTGGTTCTCTTGGAGGAGGATTTTGTGCTGATTTACTCAGATCTTCTGGCTACGAAGAACCCTATACTTTAATGTTAGTTATTTTCTCAATAATAAGTATCATCTCCATACCTTGTTACTATTTGGCAGGGACGAAATATAAAAAAGATAAGAAAAATTTAGAAGAAGTATTTAATTAAAATGAAAAACGAGGATTTATATTTAGAACAAATTTTAATAGGGCCAATGGAGAATTTTGTGTATTTGATCGGCTCAAAAAGTACAAGAGAGGTTGTAATTATCGATCCGGCTTGGAATATCGATGCCCTCCTAACTCATATAGAAAAGAAAGAATTAAAACTTTCATCAATTCTGGTTACACACTATCATCCAGATCATTGCGGAGGCGGAATGGGAGGTCACTCTATTGAGGGCGTATCTGAAATTCTTGAAAAAAATCCTGTGAAAATTTTTGTAAACAAGCATGAATCGGAAGGTTTAAAAAAAGTCACTGGTATATCTGATATTGATATGAATATAGTTGATTCAGGCGACCATTTAACTATCGGTGAGAATGATATTGAATTTCTTCATACACCCGGACATACACCAGGCTCTCAGTGTTTCAAAGTAAACAACAATTTAATTTCTGGTGATACTCTTTTTGTTCAGGGCTGCGGAAGAGTTGACTTACCTGGAGCTAACTCTGAAGACATGTTTCATAGTTTGAGAAAACTATCAACTTTGCCAGATGAGACTATTGTGTATCCTGGACATCATTACAGCCCTCAAGAATCAGAGACGATGGGAAAAATTAAAGAAATCAATAGTTATATAAGGATTGAAGAACTTGAATTATGGAATCAAATCATGTGACTGTTACTTTAGTTGATCTATATTCTCTATAATTGTTTATATAACCCCGATAATTTAGGTAAAGCCACAATGGTGTCACTGCAAGAATCCACCAAAGTTCAGTCACAATTAAAAGGTATATGCCGGGAATATTCACTAGTAAAAAAACAACGAACCCGTACATTCTTGTTTTAGCGCTAATACTGGTTAATAAAAAAGTGCCAAGTATGGAAAGGCCTTGATCGGTGAATTGCGCTACATTAAATAAAGATAGTTCAAACATAATTAATTCTCAGGATAAAAGTGGAGCGGGTAGCCGGAATCGAACCGGCATCATCAGCTTGGAAGGCTGAGGTAATAAGCCATTATACGATACCCGCAGAATGAGTTTGCATTATATATAAATTAACAACTTTAAATATATAAAGAATATCTAATTGAGATTTATCTTAAATATAACTCATGCGAATACATCAATTATTTATGATAGGCTACAATCAGGACAATAAAAAATTAGAGGAAAAGAAATGAAATCAAAACAATTAAAATCCAAAATTTCAGCCGAAGGTCTTCTTACAATTTCTATTGATGAGGAAGAAATTCCTGAGCCTAAAGATGGCGAAGTGTTGATCAAAGTACAAGCAACTCCTATTAATCCGTCAGATTTGGGGTTACTGGTAGGTCCAGCAGATATCTCATCAATCAATGAAATTGAAAAAGGGAAAAAAGTCGAAATGAGAGTCCCCGAGAACCTAATAAGATCTGTCAGCGCGAGATTTGATCAGAATTTGCCAGTGGGAAATGAGGGTGCAGGATTAGTAGAGTCTGCAGGAAAAGGGGCTGAAGATTTAATTGGTAAAACTGTTGGGCTTGCTGGAGGAGCAATGTATTCAGAATATAGATGTGTATCGGCAAATAATTGTCTGGTAATGAATGAAGGCACAACAGCTGAACAAGCTGCATCTTGTTTTGTAAATCCACTTACGGCATTAGGCATGGTTGAAACGATGAAAATGGAAAATCATAAGGGATTAGTGCACACTGCGGCGGCTTCTAACCTAGGACAGATGTTAATTAAAATTTGTCTTTCCGAAAACGTACCCCTAGTAAATATAGTTCGAAAAGACGAACATGTTGAATTATTAAGATCCCTTGGGGCTAAACATGTTTGCAATAGTAGCTCAGATAGCTTTATGGAAGATCTAGTTAAATCTCTAATTGAGACAGGGGCAACTCTAGGTTTCGATGCTACGGGGGGTGGAAAACTTGCAAGCCAGATCTTGACAGCTATGGAGATCGCAGCAAACAAATCTGCTACTGAATACAGTAGATACGGATCAGATCAATTTAAACAGGTATATATTTATGGTGGGCTAGATAGAAATCCAACGACACTTACAAGATCTTTTGGGTTCTCATGGGGATTAGGCGGTTGGTTGTTGACCCCTTTCATTGGAAAGATAGGCATGGAGCGCTTTGGAGAACTAAGGCAAAAAGTTGCTGACGAAATAGACACAACTTTTCAGAGTAAATATTCTAAAATCGTATCTCTTGAAGAGGCATTGTACAAAGAAAATATTCAGGCATATACAAAACAAGCTACTGGAGACAAATATTTAATCAGGCCTGATTCGTAATTTATGCATAAAGAGTTATCTAAAGAATGGCTAGATTGGATACTTGAGAATATACAAAGAGGTGTAGATAAAAAAGATATTCTCCAGATTCTAATGGAGCAGAAATTCGATTCAACTGAATGCAAAATCATTCTTGGAATGGAACTCGAAAAGGAAGATATTCTTGCTGCTAAGGAGTTATCAAAGAAGGCTATTACATACTCTGGAAATCCTAAGATACCTCACAAAAATATAGATAATGTACCAGCGGAAATTTATGAAATTAAAAAATTTCTCACGAAACGAGAATGTGATCTTCTTATAGCAGAAATTAAAAAAAAACTGAGACCCTCGACTATTGCAAGTTCAGGAGAATATGATGCAACATATCGGACAAGTAAAACTTGCGACTTAGGAAACATTGAGAGTAAATTTATAAGCGACATTGATAGAAAAATTTGTGACTTTATAGGAATAAATTCTACTTACGGTGAAACCCTCCAGGGACAGCACTATCTTAAAGGCGACGAGTTCAAGGTGCATACGGACTATTTCGAAGAGGAACAACTAAAGGAGCATGACAAAGGGAGAGGCCAAAGGACATATACTTTCATGATATATTTAAACGAAGATCTTCAGGGAGGAGAAACTGAGTTTCCTGAATTAAATTCAATATTCGAGCCTAAAATAGGTAAAGCTCTAATCTGGAATAATCTGAATGAAGATGGAAGTATAAATAGAAACACAATGCATCAGGCTCACCCTGTAACCCATGGGGAAAAAACAATCATTACTAAGTGGTTTAGAGAAAAATAAATAAGTTCCCCAAAATTACCTCATACATTCATACAGCTATTCTGAAACCATATCTTTGATACTTCTCACGGCAGTGAGTGACAAAAAATAAAAATTTGTCAGGTACCAAACAAACATATTTATTTCTAAAAAGTTTTTTTCCAAATTATCGAAATAAAGAATTATTGTCGTATTAATCATCCAGATAACTAATACAAATAATGATGTTTTTCTAAAAGAGCTAACCCTAAACGGATGTAAGTACTTGATGGGTATAAATGTGAGCACTGATAGAGCAATAATCGTATAAAAATTAACCATTGGATCCGTGTTAAGAATGAAGAAATACAAAATCACAATATTCCAAAGAGCTGGAAAACCAGAAAAATAAAAATCATGCGTTTTAATATTATTGTTCGCAAATGTATAGCAAGAAACAGTTAATATTATCGCGACAGAAATTAATTCCAGTCCAGGCGGTACCAGTGCTGACCAATAAATAACAAAAGATGGAATAAATACATAGTTAAGAAAATCTATAATATTATCCAAGATTTCGCCGTTTATATTAGGTGTGTTTTTTTTTACATCAACTATCCTAGCGAGTGATCCATCGATTCCATCAACAAAAAGTGCAATCGCTAGATAGAAGAACACAAGAGGTAAATTTCCATCAATAGCCGCAATTAATGCTAGAAAGCTAAATAAAACCCCTGAAACTGTAAAGAGATGTACTAAATATGACAGAAATTTCAAACCTATGACTTAAGTTTTTCAAGCATTCTACCCATCATTTCATGAAGAGTGTTAACCGCCTGCAGGGGTCTAATTAGAACCTTAAATTCGATAATTTTATTATTTTCATCCCATGTTATTAGATCGATACCATTTACATAGATTCCGTTCATCTCAGTTTCAAATTCTAGGCAAGCTGTGTTTCCGGTAATCACCTCTTTAACATATTTAAATTTTGAGTCTTTTTTTTCAGAATTGCTTTTTTTATCTGTACTAAAAACTCCTGAGGCAGCTGATAAATATAATTTTGTAATCTTCTTTCCTCTTTGTGGGGTAAACACTACTGGAGAGTAAAAAACTACATCATCATGCAACAAATCATCTAGTTTTTCAGATACGTCTTTTCCTCCACTTTTCATTACTTCGTGCCAACTTTCTATAGCATTCATTTAATTCACCTTTTTTTTAAAAATCTTTTCATTGCATTAAGTGTTGAAGGTCCTACATGATGTTCAATACCCTCACTATCTATGTAAGCGTTAGCCTTATCAACTCCTAACTCCAACAAAAAATCTAGAACAATCGCATGACGTTCTTTAACTTTTTTAGCAAGACTGGTTCCCTTAGGTGTAAGCTCAACAGGCTTATAAGGTTGAGTATATAGGAGCTTCTCTTCGTAAAGTCGTTTCACAATTCGCGAAACAGTAACGTGACTTACATTAAAGTATCTTGCGAGATCTAATACTCTGCACTCTCCTTTTTCTTCAATTAGCTCCATTACAGCTTCAACATAATCTTCGGCCGTTTCACTAGCATGGCGTGAACGAGTTTGGGAAAAAGGAACAGATCTAGCTTTAATCTTGTCTTTCACTAACTTGCATCATTTAAACTAATCGAATTATACCCTTGACACTATCCGTAGCCATTGCTACATTTGCCATGTGAAATATCTAAATTACGATGATATTAAGATTTTTAAATATGAAAATCTTTATCTGGCAATAATCTATACGGTCGGGCACATCTTCATTGCCATGACTTGTAACAGAATAATTACTGGTGCTACGCTAGATATGGCAGCAGCAGATGCCTTCGTAGAACCTATAATTAATGGATTTTGGTTCTATTTTCTCTTAGTTTATTTAAAAAGGATTTTTGTCAAAAAAATTGAATCAAATGGCACTAACCTTATTAAGGTAGGTCAAGTTGGTCTATTACTCGCTTTTGTATACACAGTAGGACATATACTCATTGCTATGACTTGTAATAGATTGTTGACAGGTGCTCCGTTAAATCTCGCAGCCATTGATGCCTTCGTAGAACCTATAATTAATGGTTTTTGGTTTTACCTTTTATTCGAGATAGTGAATAAATATAAGGCAAAGAAAACATTAAGCACGACTAGCTAAACTCAACAGCTTTTCCTTTTTCTTTACATTAAAGAACTTTCTACCTTGAGAGATCTAAACTTGTTAGGAGATGGCGGGGCTGGCAGGATTCGAACCTGCTACCTTCTAGTTCGTAGCCAGACACTCTATCCAAATGAGCTACAGCCCCTCTTAGAGATTATAACCCTTTTTTTTGAATAACTTATCTCAGCACCTACTCTTCTTCGACTATGCGTTGATAAACTTCTTCTCTATGAATTTTAACTTCCTTGGGAGCTGAGATACCTATTCTTACTTGCCCTCCCCTTATATCAAGTACAGTTATCTTGATATCGTCTCCAATGTACATAGCCTCTTCGGCCTTTCTGCTAAGCACTAACATAAACCCTCCCCAGACTTAATGTTTATATTGTAACCTTATCAATTTAAATTAATCTTGTGAAGATGATGTTTTTTTGAGGATTTATTGATTTGAAACTATTTCTTCTAGCTTATCAAGTGAGGCTAACATGCCTGCTCTAATAGCCTCAGAAAATTCGGGTGGATCTATCTCTGTTGACCAACGAAATAATGTTTTTTCGCCATCTTCAATTAAATTTATTTGAGCTAAATGGTGTTTTATTGGAGCCATTGTCTTAATAGCAGAATATTTCAGATTCATTGCCTCTTCATCACATTCAAGAATTTTTTCTACTAACTCACCCATGCCAGCCATTTTAAACGTCCGCTCATCTCCATTAAGCTCAATACTCTCTACCCCTGGCACCCAGTCACATCT
>Ga0163111_10001337_pt1 | contig 15139 bp, 22 predicted proteins | sample CRUFie1St18metaG_FD_109645 | JGI IMG/M metagenome (GOLD analysis project Ga0163111, IMG submission 109645) | Marine microbial communities from the Costa Rica Dome - CRUD Field 142mm St18 metaG | ecosystem: Environmental > Aquatic > Marine > Oceanic > Photic zone | place: Costa Rica: the Eastern...
CTTACTAAAAAATCTTAAAAAACTATTATCGAATGATCGGCAAATAAGTATTAATATTGTTGAGATAGAAACAGATAATTTAAATGCGTCATTAATTGGTGATTTACTTGTTAAACAATTAGAAGAAAGAGTTGCATTTCGAAGAGCAATGAGAGATGCGCTGCAAACTGTACAAAATACTAATGTTAAAGGGATTAAAATTCAAGTATCTGGAAGATTAAATGGCGCTGAAATTGCACGAAGTGAATGGATAAGAGAAGGTCGTGTACCATTACAGACGCTAAGAGCAGATATTGATTATTGTAATAAAGAAGCCCATACCATTTATGGAGTATTAGGTATTAAAGTTTGGTTGTTTAAATATGAAATTTTACCAGAATAGATGAGTCTTTAATTTTATAAATTAAATTTATTATGTTATTAAGTCCAAAGCGAACAAAGTATAGAAAATACCATCGTGGTAGAATGCGTGGTAAAGCAATAAAAGGAAATACCATTTCTTTTGGAAATTATGGATTACAAGCAATTGAACCCACATGGATTACATCTCGTCAAATTGAAGCGGCTCGTCGAACAATTACTAGATCAACGAAAAGAGGCGCATCTTTGTGGATTAGAATATTTCCAGATAAAACAGTTACTGCAAGAGCTGCAGAATCACGCATGGGTTCAGGAAAAGGTGCTGTTGATTATTGGGTTGCAATTGTTAAACCTGGAACTATTTTATTTGAAATTGCTGGAGTTCCAGAAGATGTAGCAAAAGATGCTTTTAATTTAGCCTCTTATAAATTACCAATAAAAACGAAATTTATTGTTAAAAACAATACTTAATCAATTATGAGTTTACCAAGCTTTAATGATATTAAATCATTATCAAATGTTGAAATATCAAATTCTATCATTCAAATAGAAAAAGAATTATTTGATTTAAACTTTCGAAAATCAACTCGTCAATCTTTTAAATCACATGAAATAAAATATGCCAAACGTAAAACTGCACAATTAAAGACTCTTTTAACTTTGCGATTAAAATTATTAGAATCAAAAAAAACTGGTATTTCTAATGTAATTCAAAAGCAAAATTATTTAACTAAGAATTTTAAAATAAATAATTAGAATCAAAAAAAGAATGTAAAATGGCATTAAAAGAAAAAATTGGAATTGTCGTAAGCAATAAAATGCAAAAAACGATTGTTGTGAGAGTTGAAAGCCGATTTTCACATCCTATATACTCTAAAATTGTTGTGAAGACAAAAAGATATTTAGCTCATGATGAAGATAATCAATGTAATATTGGTGATCAAGTTTTAATAAATGAACATCGCCCCTTAAGTAAAAAGAAACGTTGGATATTAAACAAAATCATTTCAAAATCATCTTTAATTAATTAAATTTTTATGATATATCCAGAAACTATATTAACAGTTGCTGATAATACGGGTGCCCGAAAAATTATGTGTATACAAGTTTTGAAAGGAAATCGAAAATATGGGAGAATTGGTGACTCAATTATTGGAGTAGTTAAAGAAGCTATTCCCAATATGCCAATTAAAAAATCTGATATTGTTAAAGCAATAATTGTCCGAACTACAAAAACTATTCGTCGAATTGATGGTATGTTTATTTCTTTTGATGATAATGCTGCAGTAATAGTAAATGCTGATAATAATCCTCGGGGTACTAGAGTTTTTGGTCCTGTTGCTCGTGAAATACGAGATAAAAACTTTTCTAAAATTGTTTCATTAGCTCCGGAGGTTTTATAAATGAAGCGAAAAAAGATTCACATAAAGATTGGTGATAATGTTGAAATTATATCAGGTTCTGATAAGAAGAAAACTGGACAGGTTACTAAAATTTACCATAATTCTGGAAAAATACTTATAGAAGGAATTAATTTTAAATTTAAACACATTAAACCGAATAATGATAGCGAAGTGGGTCAAATTAAACAAATTGAAGCTCCAATTCATCATTCAAATGTAAAATTAAAAATAACTGATTTATAAATATTATCACATGAATAACCGAAATTCATTTGACGAAACTATTGAAATTTATAGTTTGCTTGAAGATATTAAAAAAGAATATAATTGTACCATAATAAAGATTTTACAAAAAAATGAACCTAATTTATTCAAAAATATTCATACTATTCCAAAATTAAAGAAAATTCAAATTAATCGAGGTTTGGGTTTGATGGCACAAAATAAAAATTTTGTCAAAAAAAGTATTGAAGAATTTACTAATATTACTGGTCAGAAACCAATAATTACAAAATCTAAAAAAGCTATTGCAACTTTTAAAATTCGCGAAGATATGGAATTAGGTTTAACCGTGACTTTACGAAATGAGAAAATGTACGCTTTTTTGACAAAATTAATATTTTTTACATTCGCTCAAATTAGAGACTTTCGTGGTTTATCTATAAGAAGTTTTGATAAAGCTGGAAATTATCATATAGGATTAAAAGAACAATTGATTTTCCCCGAAATTAATTATGAAGATGTTGAACAAGTTCAAGGATTTACAATCAGCTTGGTAATTTCATCAACAAATCGAAAGATTCATTCGAAAACATTTAATAAAATTTTAAATGGAATAATTCTTTTAAAATTATTAAAGTTTCCTCTAAATGACTGTGGACAATATGATAAATATTCTAATTTAGACAAAATTAATCAAAACTGGGATAAAAAGAAAGATTTACGTCGTAAAAGATGGTCTCAAGAATAAAAATAAATTAAACTATTATAATTGTGATTACAGATAATATTTCTGATATATTAACTCGTATTCGAAATGCGAATATGGCGAAACACGAAATTGTTAAAATTCCTGCAACAAAAATTTCAAAGGCAATTGCTTTAATTTTAAAAGAAGAAGGATTTATAAAAGGATTTGAATTATATACAAGTAAATCAGATTCTTATTTATTACTTTGTTTAAAATACAAAGGAAAATTGCGTGAACCTGTTATTTGTAAACTTGAAAGAGTAAGTAAACCGGGTTTACGAGTATATGTAAATTCTAAAAAACTACCAATAGTTTTAAATAATTTAGGAATTGCAATTATATCAACTTCAAAAGGTTTAATGACAAATATAAAAGCAAGAGAACTAAAAATTGGTGGAGAAATTTTATGTTATATTTGGTAATAGGAGAATTTTGAAGTATGTCACGGATCGGTAAATTACCAATTACAATACCTAGTAATGTTGATATAATTTTTAATGATTCAAGTCTGATTGTAAAAGGAAAGTTTGGAGAGTTAAATTCTACAATACCGGAAGTTTTAAATATTACAAAGACTGATAATATTTTGAACGTTAATTTAAAGTCTCAAACACGAACCGGGCGATCTTTACATGGTTTATATCGAACACTAATTAATAATATGATTATTGGTGTTTCAAAACAGTTTGAGATTAATTTAAATTTAACTGGAGTTGGTTATCGAGCAAATGTCCAAGGAAATTCAATTAATCTTAATTTGGGTTACAGTCATGTTGTAACAATCGATATTCCCGAAGAAATTAACGTTAAAGTTGAACAAAATACAAAAATAAATTTAAAATCTCACGATAAAGAAAAGTTAGGTTTATTTGCAGCTCGAATAAGATCTTGGCGACCTCCTGAACCATACAAAGGAAAAGGAATTAGCTATGAAGGCGAAATTATAAGACGTAAAGCTGGTAAATCTGGTAAAGCATAAATTTAAAAAGTGTAATTACATTTATGAAATTTTCTAAACGAGTATTATTAAGACTCAAAAATAAAAATAAAAAGTTAAAACCACAAAAATTTAAAAAGTTAAAGCGTCAAAATTTAAGAGGATTAATAAAAGGAACATCAAATCGTCCACGTTTATCAGTTTATAGATCACATAAAAATATCTATGTACAACTAATTGATGACAAAACATCAACTACATTAATTTCTTGTTCAACTCTAGATCGAGATCTTAAACTAGCAATGCCTAGTAAAAATAATTGTAATTCTTCCGAATTAATAGGTAAAAAAATTGCTAAACTTAGTCTAGAGAAAAATATAAATAAAGTTGTATTTGATAGAGGTAGATATTTTTATCATGGTCGAATTAAAGCATTGGCTGATGGTGCAAGAATCGGTGGGTTGGAATTTTAAGTAAATTATTAATTCTTTAACAAAAAATTTAATAATCTTTATGAATACAGATTTAAAAAAAGTCAATAAGACTAAAAGGAATTTAAAACGAAATGATAATAAAAATGATTCCAAGTTCATAGAGCGTTTAATAAAAATTAATCGTGTATCAAAAGTAACAAAGGGTGGTAAAAAATTAAGTTTTAGGGCTATTGTTGTTGTTGGTGATGAAAAGGGACAGGTTGGAGTAGGAGTTGCAAAAGCTAATGATGTTGTTAATGCCTTTAAGAAAGCAAAAACAGATGGTTATAAAAATTTAGTTAAAATACCTCTGACTAAATCATTAACTATACCTCATAAAGTTACTGGAAATTTTGGAGCATGTAAAATTATTATGCGACCTTCTATTGAAGGATCTGGTGTAATTGCAGGTGGATCAATTCGAACGGTAGTAGAAGTTGCAGGAATTAAAAATATAATAGCAAAACAATTAGGATCAGATAATTTATTAAATAATGCAAGAGCATCTATTTGTGCATTAGAAAATTTAACAACTGAATCACAAGTCATGAAAAAACGAGATCAGCAATAAACATAAAGTTTCAAATAAGAAATTTAAGATATATGAAAATATGATCAAACAAAATAATGACAAAAATATACTCCTTAATCGTTTTTTAATAAGTTTATTTATTTTAATTTTGATACGAATTGGTACATTTTTACCAGTTCCAGGAATTAATCACGGTCATTTGGCATTTTATTTAAAACGTCATTCATTAACAAAAAATTTATTAAGTACATTCGCAGGAAATGAAACATTTGTTGTTGGTCTATTCAGTTTAAACATTTTTCCATATATTAACGCTTCTATATTAATACAAGTGCTAATTAGTATTTTTCCAAATCTTTCAAAATTACAAAAAGAAAATGGAGCTGAAGGACGAAGACAGATTACTAAATTAACAAGATTATTAACATTGGGCTGGTCAATAATTCAAAGTTTTAGTATTGCATCTTATTTAAAAAGAGCATTATTTGATTGGAATTTACTTTTAGCAAGTGAAATAATAGTTTGGTTAACGACAGGAGCAATGATTGTACTTTGGTTAAGTGAAATTATTACTGAATATGGATTAGGAAACGGTGCATCATTGTTAATTTATACAAATATTGTTTCGAACTTACCGAATTTTACAAAAAATTTATTTTTACTCAGTGATACAAAAATTTCTATTGGTTCTTGGGTACTTATTAGTTTTTTAATATTTATAACAATAGTTGGAATTATTTTATTACAAGAAGGAATAAGAATTGTTCCATTAATTTCTTCAAGACAATTGAATCAACCGAAACGTTCATTTTCAGTTTTAAGTGAAATTGAAAATAATTATTTACCATTACGTTTTAATCAAGCTGGTGTAATGCCAATTATTTTAACAACTGCAGTTTTAGTAATACCAAATTACATTAGTAGTTTAGAATTGTTACCAATAATTACACTTCCATCATTTATTAAATCCTCAAAGATCATATATTGGATTATTTACTTTAGCTTAATTCTACTATTTAGTTCATTTTATTCAAAAATAGTTTTAAATCCAAATGATATCTCAAAGGAATTACAAAAAATGGCAGTCGCTGTCCCCGGTATAAGACCAGGAATTGAAACAACTTTTTATTTAAAACAGGTAATGCAAAGAGTTACAAATATAGGAGCAGTTATGTTATCAATACTTGCAACTTTACCAAATTTAATACAAATTATTTTACCTAATTCAAATTTTGGTGGTCTAGGAACAAGTTCTTTATTAATTTTGGTTGGAGTAATTCTTGATTTATCAAGAGAGGTAAAAAATATTATTTTGGCAAATATTTATAATAATATGTTTTAATCATAATATAATTAATTATTTTAAAAATAAAATGAAAGTTCGTCCGTCAGTTAAAAAAATGTGTGATAGATGTAGAATTATTAAACGCAATGGAAGAGTTTTTGTAATTTGTTCAAATGCAAAGCATAAACAACGTCAAGGTTAAGGAGATCAAAATTGTGATAAGACTAATTGGAGTAGACTTACCAAAAGATAAAAAAGTAGCTTACGCCCTTACTTATATTCATGGAATCGGAATTAACAGTGGAAAAGAAATTATTAAGCTAGCAAATATTACCTCAGAAACTCGAATAAATGATTTAAAAACCGAACAGATAGTAACTTTACGAAAAGTATTAGAAGAAAGCGATTTAAAGCTAGAAGGAAATCTACGTCGATTTAATGGATTAAATGTTAAACGATTAAATGAAATTAATTGTCATAGAGGAAAAAGGCATAGAAATAATTTACCAGTTCGTGGACAACGTACAAGAACAAATGCACGGTCAAGACGTGGAACGAAAAAATAACTACTGATATGAAATAATAGTATAATAAAAATGGCACAAAAAATTCGTACATCAACAAATAAAAAAGATAAAGCTAATTCTGTTACGGGTATTGTTCATATACAGTCAACATTTAATAATACAATTATAACTATCACAAATTTGGTCGGTGATACAATATCATGGGCTTCAGCTGGTAGTTCAGGATTTAAAGGAGCTAGAAAAGGAACTCCATTCGCCGCTCAGACTGCAGCCGAAAAAGCGGCTTTAGCAGCTTTAAGTAATGGAATGAAGAATGTTGAAATTATAGTTAAAGGGCAAGGTTCTGGTCGAGAAACGGCAATACGTGCCTTACAAACAACAGGTTTTGAAATTCTTTCAATACAGGACGTTACAGCAGTTCCACATAATGGTTGCCGGCCACCTAAACGGCGTCGAGTTTAATTTTATTTATAACAAATGTTAAGAAAATTGAATAATAATGGAAAATTTATATATCAAATGTTTAAAATCTCAAACAGTTGATTCGGGTTCAATGTATGGACAGTTTTTAATAAATTCTCTAGAATCAGGTCAAGGGATAACAGTAGGTAATATATTACGTAGAATTTTATTAAACGATTTAGGAGGAACAGCAGTTACGGGTATTCGAATTGCTGGAATTAATGATGAATTTTCAATTATTAATGGAGTTCGTGAAGATATTTTAGAAATTTTGTTAAATTTGAAAGGTATCGTAATTAAAACTAAAAAAATTGATACTTCATTTGGACGTTTAAAAGTTAAAGGTCCAGCAGTTATTACTGCTAATTCAATAAAATTACCATCTGATATAGAAATTATAAATCCTAATCACTACATTGCGACAATTTCGAATTCAAATTTTGTTGAAATAGAATTTAAATTTGAATATGGAATTGGTTACAAATTAGCTCGAGAAGTTACTGATGATGAATCAGATGACTTTTTAGAAGTTGATGCAATCTTTATACCTGTTCAAAAGGTAGATTTTAAAATTGAGAAGGTTTACAGTAATACAAGTAATATTACTGAACGTTTACTTATAGACATATGGACAAATGGTAGTATCTCACCTGAAGAAGCTATTTTATCAGCATCGAAATTTATAATTAAACTATTTGACTCGCTTGTAAATAATAAATGCCCAGAAAAAGTTGAAAAAATTGAACCAAATGCTAATAAATTGACAAATATAAACCCACATATAAATATTGCAATTGAAGAGTTACAATTATCAGTTCGAGCTTATAATTGCTTAAAACGAGCAAATATAAATACTATTGGAGATTTATTGGAATATTCTCCTGAAAAATTACAAGAATTGAGAAACTTTGGGAAAAAATCTGCTGATGAGGTTTTTGGTATTTTAAAAAATAAATTAGGAATAATTTTACGATAATTAATATTTTAATTAATTAATGATTTATGAATAAAACATTTCTACCAACAGTTGAATCAATTCGACGAAAATGGTATGTTATCGATTGTAAAGATAAACAATTAGGTCGATTAGCATCAGTCCTTACTAAAATTTTATCGGGGAAAGGTAAATCATATTATTATCCTGGATTTGATTTAGGTGATTGTATCATTTTAATAAATGCCGACTTGATGATTATTGATCGTTATATTAAACAACTATATGTATTTAAACCTGGTCGTCCAGGTTCATCATTAAAAACAATTGTTAAATGTCTTCCACAACAAATTATTAGAAGATGTATATATAGAATGATGCCAAATGGAATGGGAAAGAAATGTTTATCGAAACGATTAAAGATTTATCAAGGTTCAGATCATCCACACCTTGCGCAAAAACCAATTTATCTAAAAGATATTAATAATTTTACAGATAATATATAAGATTTTTATGGATATAAAATTTGAGAAGACGCTTCAAAAAAGTAATATTGGTTTAGGGAGAAGAAAACGTGCAGTTGCAAGAGTATTTCTTAGTCCTGGAAATGGAAAATTAATTATTAATAAAATTTCTGGAGAAAAGTATTTGCAATATAATACAAATTACTTAGATGTAATATGGAGCTCCTTAAAAAGTTTAAATTTAGAAAATACGTTTGATATTACAGTATTAGTTAAAGGTGGAGGATTAAAAGGTCAAACGGAGGCTATCAAACTTGGAATTGCTAGATTAGTTTGTAACATAGATTCAAAAAATCGAATTATATTAAAACCTTTAGGATTTTTAAGCCGAGATTCGAGAATTAAAGAACGAAAAAAATATGGACTACGAAAAGCAAGAAAAGCTCCACAGTATTCTAAACGTTAAAATTTTTATAAAAATATGTCAAAATCTCAAATTCATCCAGAATGGTTTAATGATACACTTGTCTATTGTGATGGTAAACCATTATGTGTGCTAGGATCTACTAAAACAGAATTGCAAGTTGATATTTGGTTAGCAAATCATCCATTTTATAATAGTTCGCAAACATTAATTGATACCGAAGGTCGTGTTGAACGGTTTATGAAAAAATATGGATTAAGTTCAACAAATGAATAAGCAAAATTATTATATTTATTCTTCATTTTTATGCCAACTATTCAACAATTAATTAGATTAAACCGAAAACAAATCAAGAAAAAAACAAAATCACCAGCGTTATTAAATTGTCCTCAACGTCGAGGTGTTTGTACACGAGTTTATACAACAACTCCAAAGAAACCAAATTCTGCAATTCGAAAGGTTGCACGTGTTCGATTGACCTCTGGATTTGAAGTAACTGCTTACATACCAGGAATTGGACATAATTTACAAGAACATTCAGTTGTTTTAATTAGAGGTGGAAGAGTTAAAGATTTACCAGGTGTTCGTTATCATATTATTCGTGGAACATTAGACACTGGTGGTGTAAAGGTCCGAACACAAGGTCGTTCAAAATATGGAGTAAAAAAACCTAAAAACAACAAATAATTAATTTTATATAAAGTTGTTTTTACATTAATAAAACAATTATAGTAATAATAAGGTTATGTCTCGTCGTAATATTTCAAAAAAACGATTTCCTGAAGCTGATTCAATTTATGATAGTTATCTTGTAAGTTTATTGATAAATAGAATATTAAAATCAGGTAAGAAAAATTTAGCACAGCGTATTGTCAATAATGCTTTTGATATTATTAAAGTAAAAACAAATCAAGATCCATTATTAATTTTTGAAAAAGCAGTTAAAAATGCTAGTCCTATTGTTGAGGTAAAAGCTAGAAGAATTGGGGGTTCTACCTACCAAGTTCCAAATGAAGTCAATGGTTTTCGCTCTACAACTTTAGCTCTACGTTGGATAATATTATATTCACGTCAACGTGTTGGAAGAAGTATGTCAATTAAATTAGCCAATGAAATCATGGATACTGCAAATAATATAGGTAATACTATTAAGAAAAAAGAAGAAACGCACAAAATGGCGAATGCTAACAAAGCATTTGCACACTTTCGATATTAAGTTATAAATTAATTCTCGCTAAAAGTTTTAAATATTATATTAAAGTGTAAAATTAAAGGAAAATAAAATGGCACGCGAAAAATTTGAACGTACGAAACCACATGTAAATATTGGTACAATTGGTCATGTAGATCACGGTAAAACGACTTTAACTGCAGCTATTACAGCCACATTAGCCTTAATTGGTGATGATAATGTTGCTAAAGATTATGCTGATATTGATGGAGCTCCTGAAGAACGAGCGCGTGGAATAACAATAAATACTGCTCATGTTGAATATCAAACTGAAAATCGACATTATGCACATGTGGACTGTCCAGGTCATGCTGATTATGTAAAAAATATGATTACTGGTGCAGCACAAATGGATGGAGCTATTTTAGTTGTATCAGCTGCAGATGGTCCTATGCCACAAACACGTGAACATATTTTATTATCAAAACAAGTAGGTGTTCCCGATATTGTTGTATTTTTAAATAAAGAAGACCAAGTTGATGATGCTGAATTACTAGAATTAGTTGAATTAGAAGTACGCGAATTATTATCTGCTTATGATTTTCCAGGTGACGATATTCCGATTTGTCCAGGATCAGCTTTACAAGCAATTGAAGCAATTTCAGCAAATCCAAGTATAAAACGTGGTGATAATGATTGGGTGGATAAAATTTTTGCTTTAATGGATGCTGTTGATGAATATATTCCTACACCAGAAAGAGATGTTGAAAAAACATTCTTAATGGCTATTGAAGATGTTTTTTCAATTACAGGTCGTGGAACAGTAGCTACAGGACGTATTGAACGTGGTCTTATTAAAGTCGGTGACAGTGTTGAGATAGTTGGTATTGGTGATACAAAAACAACTACTATTACTGGTATTGAAATGTTTCAAAAAACATTAGATGAAGGATTTGCTGGTGATAATGTAGGTATATTATTACGAGGAGTTGAACGTGAGGAGATTGAGCGTGGTATGGTATTATCAGAACCTGGTACAATTACACCGCATACACAATTTGAATCAGAAGTATACGTTTTAACAAAAGATGAAGGTGGTCGTCATACACCATTTTTCACAGGTTATAGACCTCAATTTTATGTACGAACAACAGATGTTACAGGATCAATAACACAATTTACAGCAGATAATGGTGATACTGTTGAAATGGTAATGCCAGGCGATCGTATTAAAATGACAGCAGAATTAATTTATCCAGTTGCAATTGAAGAAGGGATGAGATTTGCAATTCGTGAGGGTGGGAGAACAGTTGGAGCTGGTGTTGTTTCTAAAATTATTAATTAAATAGTTAATAAATAAAAAATGAATGAAAAAATTCGTGTAAGGTTGGAATCTTTTAATCACCAATTATTAGTATCATCGTGTCAAAAAATTATTGATATTATTCAAACAAATCATATAGAAACTCTTAGTTTAGTTTCATTACCAACTAATAAACGTATTTATTGTGTATTACGTTCTCCGCATGTTGATAAAGATTCTAGAGAACATTTTGAAATTAGAATTCATAAACGGATCTTAGATATTTCATATAATCCAAATATAGATATATTTGATTTATTATTAAAATCAGAATTACCTTCAGGTATTTTATATCAAATTTGTTTACCTTAATATTGATATTATAGCAATTATTTTTGCTATAATATCAAAATAACAAAATAAACACTATAGAATTAATTGAAATGTATTTAGATTATTCATATGAATGTACTTTATCAATTTTAGTTGAGAATCAACCTAGCATATTGCCACGCATTGTTGGATTATTAAGTCATAGAGGATTTATAATTGAAAGTTTATGTGTTGGTTCAACGGAATATAAAGGATTATCAAGAATTGTGATAGTTTTACCAGGTAATTTAAAAACTATGAATCAATTAACTCGACAATTATATAAAATATTTCCAACAATTAAAATATTCAATTTAACTACTAGTCCATCGATTGTACGTCAATTAATTTTGTTAAAAATTTTAGCAACAATTAAAGAACGTCGACAAATATTAGAAATTGCTAAAGTTTTTGAATTAAAGATTATCGATTATACAAATAGTACAATAACACTTGAAATTATAGGCGACAATAAAAAAATTATTGCTATTGAACAGATGTTACATAAGTTTGGAATTTTAGAAAAAGTTGAAACAGGAGTAATTGGTTTAACACGAGAATCACTAACAAGTGCTCAATTATATACTTTAGATCGAAACCCAATACGACGTAAAATGACCAATTGTCATTTTTTTGAAATTGAAGCAAAATTATATATGTAAATATTTTAATTTTATTTAAATGGGGACGGAGGGACTTGAACCCTCACGCACTATCACTAGGCAACGGATTTTAAGTCCGTCGTGTCTACCAATTCCACCACGTCCCCTTTAACTTAATTGTAATAATAATTTATTAGAAAAAACAACTGTATAGAATATATATTCTGGAGGCGGTACCCAGATTCGAACTGGGGATAGAGAATTTGCAATCCACTGCCTTAACCACTTGGCCACACCGCCAAAAAAAGTTTGTTTTTTTTATTAAAAAATACTATAATATAATATTGTAGTAAGACCTAAATAAATTATAAATTTAAAAGTTTAATTTATTGTGATTGTAAATAATTAAATTTTTAGAAAGTTTGATTCTACATTCTTATTACACAAAAACTATTCAAACATTTAAAAAAAGGAAAAGGAGATATGTTTGAAAAATTTACTGAAGGTGCAATTAAAATAATCATGTTATCTCAAGAAGAAGCTAGAAGAATGGGTCATAATTTTGTTGGAACAGAACAATTATTATTAGGTACAATCGGCCAACGACATGGGGTTGGTGCTCGAGCTTTGAAAAAAGTTAAAGTAACCTTAAAAAAAGCTAGACGAGAAATTGAGTTGTATATTGGACGTGGGACTGGTTTTGTTGCTTCTGAAATACCTTTTACTCCAAGGGCTAAACGTGTTCTAGAAATGGCTGTTCATGAAGGTAAAGACTTAGGTCAAAATTTTGTTGGAACAGAACATATTCTATTGGCTCTTATAGGTGAGTCTGATGGTGTAGCAATGAGAACTCTAGATAAATTAAGAGTTGATATATCAAAATTACGAAGTATAACCTTAAAATTTATTGAAGAAAATCAAGAAGAAGTTTTACGTCCTTTAACACAGGCTGAAAAATTTTTATTAGACCGTGAAAAAAATGGTAGCCCAACACCAACTTTAGATGAATATTCGGAAAATATTTCAAAAGAAGCTGTTGATGGTAAATTAGATCCAGTTATTGGACGTGATAAAGAAATTCATAATGTCATAAAAGTTTTGGCTAGACGTCGAAAAAATAATCCTGTTTTAATTGGTGAACCAGGAGTAGGAAAAACAGCTGTTGCTGAAGGACTTGCACAATTAATTTTAACAGAAAATACCCCTGATTTTTTAGAAGGCCATCTAATTATGGCTTTAGATTTAGGATCTATACTAGCTGGAACAAAATATCGTGGTGAATTTGAGGAAAGATTAAAAAGAATTATTGAAGAAGCCCAAAATGATGCCGCTGTTGTTTTAGTTATTGACGAAATTCATATGTTAGTAGGTGCTGGGGCAGCTGAAGGAGCAGTTGATGCAGCCAATATTTTAAAACCAGCATTAGCACGAGGAAAATTCCGATGTATTGGAGCTACAACAATTGATGAATACAGAAAATATATTGAAAGAGATCCGGCTTTAGAAAGACGTTTTCAACCTGTTCTTGTTGAAGAACCAAGTGTTGGTGTAACTATTAGTATACTTCGTGGTTTAAGACCAAAATTTGAACAACATCATGCGTTAAATTACCATGACAAAGCCGTTGAACAAGCTGTAATTTTAGCTGATAAATTTATTGCAGATCGATTTTTACCTGATAAAGCTATAGATGTTTTAGATGAAGCTGGTTCAAGAGTTAGACTGGAAAATCGAAGATTACCAATAGGTATGAAAAGATTAATGAAAGAATTACAAGATACTTTACATGATAAAGAACGTAGCATTAAAGAACATGACTTTGATATCGCTAAACAATTAGTTGATCATGAGATGGAAGTTCGAACTCATATTAGAATTATGAAAAATGCAGCTCGTACTAATGAAGAACTAGGTTTAACTAGAAAAGATCCTGATACTGTTGTTGAAAATGATATTGCTGAAGTTATTGCTGGTTGGACAGGAGTACCCGTAGCAAAAATTTCTGATTCTGAGTCAAAACAACTTTTAAGTATGGAAGATACATTGCATGAACGTTTAATTGGTCAACACCATGCAATTGTTTCAGTATCGAAAGCTATTCGTAGGGCTCGTGTAGGATTACGAGATCCAAATCGTCCAATTGCTAGTTTTATTTTTGCTGGTCCAACAGGAGTAGGAAAAACAGAATTAACTAAAGCGTTATCTCAATATATGTTTAGCGATGAAGATAGCATGATCAGATTAGATATGTCTGAATACATGGAAAAACATACTGTTGCAAAATTAATTGGTTCGCCACCTGGTTATGTTGGATACAATGAAGGTGGACAATTAACTGAAGCTGTTAGATCAAAACCATATTCAGTTGTTTTGTTTGATGAAGTTGAAAAAGCACATCCAGATGTATTCAACTTATTATTGCAAATTCTAGATGATGGTCGTTTGTCTGATTCTAAAGGACGTGTTGTTGATTTTAAAAATACTTTAATTATTATGACAACGAATTTAGGAGCTAAAATTATTGAAAAAGAAAGTGGTATTAAGCCAAAGACGAAATTAGAACCTATTCTACGTGTTGACCCTAATGTTCCTTTTAGATGGGAACCATTAGAAGAACCAATTCAGGATGGAAAAGTTTTTGAAAGAGTTTGTGAATTAGTTAATAACGAATTAAAAGAGTTTTTCCGACCTGAATTTTTAAATCGTGTTGATGAAATAATTGTTTTTAATCATCTTACTAAATTTGATATTTGGCAAATTTGTGGTTTGTTGATTAATCAGTTACAAAAAAGATTAGAAGACAGAGGTATAAATCTACAAATTACGAGTCCTATTAAACATTTATTAACTGAAGAAGGTTATGATCCAATTTATGGAGCTAGACCATTACGACGGGCAGTAATGAGATTACTAGAAGATA
>Ga0163111_10001339_pt1 | contig 15129 bp, 14 predicted proteins | sample CRUFie1St18metaG_FD_109645 | JGI IMG/M metagenome (GOLD analysis project Ga0163111, IMG submission 109645) | Marine microbial communities from the Costa Rica Dome - CRUD Field 142mm St18 metaG | ecosystem: Environmental > Aquatic > Marine > Oceanic > Photic zone | place: Costa Rica: the Eastern...
AACTTTTTTGTTTTTTTGAAAAATTTATTAAATTAATTGTTGTCTCAATATTTTCCTTTAAAGTAGTAAATGGGTTATCAATAACTTTTTTAACACCTAATATTGCTGCAAAATGAAAAATATAATCAAAATTATAAATATTTAAGTAACTTGAAATATTTGATAAATCTTTTTTAATAAACTTAATATTCTTATTTTTTAATAATTTTTTTAAAGTCTTATTTTCAATATTTTTTGATAAATTATCTATTAAATAAATTTTATTTTTTTTATTCTCTAATAATTTTTCAGCAAGTTTAATTCCTAAAAATCCTGCTCCCCCTGTTATTAAATATTTCATAATTTTAGGATCCTATAAAATAATTTTTAAAATTTTTGTTTTTTTTTATCTTTAGTTTTTCTTTATCATCTAATACATGATTTAAGTCTAATATTAGTGAATTCTTTTTAAATATTATATTTAATTTTTTGAATAATTGATGTTTTACTAAATAAACATAAACATCAAAAATTTTACTATCTTTTTTATTTATAGAATAATCTTTTGTGTATTCCCAATAATTTACTATTGGATCATAAAAACTTACATTACAGTTTCTTTTTTTAAAAAAATCATAAACTTTTTCTGCTGGTGAAAATCTTGTGTCATTTGTATCTTCCTTATAACTTACTCCAATTAGTAAAACTTTTTTTTTAAATACTTTTTCTTTAAATTTTTTTTCAATTTCAGACATTACATTAAACGTCATTTTTTGATTCACTTTTACTGACATGTTGCTTAAAGGAAAATCAAAATTATATCCTAATACCTGTTTGGATGAAGCTGATGCAAATAAAGGATCTTTAGTTAAACAGTATCCTCCAACACCAATTCCTGAACGCATTATATTATTATGAGTTTTTCTCTGTCTAATAGTGCTAAGTATTTTTTCTAAATTTAAATTATTTTTCGAGCAAAATTTTCTCCATTCCTCAATGAAAGCTATATTTGTGGCTCTGTAACTATTCTCAATAATTTTACATGTTTCTGATTCACTTGGAGTGCTAAATTCAATAATCTTATCAAATTTTAAATTAAATATATCTTTAAAAGTTTTTTTTGTAATATCTGAAGATTTCTTATTAATGCCACCAATTATTCTTTGTATATTTTTCATTGAATAAAAATAGTCTTTTCCAGGTGTTATTCTCTCAAATGAGTGGCTAAGAAAAAATTTTTTAATACCTCTTTTTTTAAGGTTTTTTTCAATCAAAGGTTTTAGAACCTTTTCAGTTGTACCTGGCGGTAATGTGGATTGTATAATTAGTGTGCAATTATTTTTAATTTTTTTTGAAATTTGATCAATATTGTTCAAATAATTTTTAAGTTCAACTTTTCTCTTTGAAAAGTTAAAATCACAATTAGAACACACAAAAACTATGTCAGCATTGGCATATTCATTTGAGTCTAATGACACATTAATTCTTTTATCTTTTAAAAGTGATTTATAAAAATTTAAAAATTTTTTATCATCTACAATTAATGGTGTTTGATTTGATTTAATTTTCTCTACAATTTTTGATCCTTTTGAAGAATTTTTTTCTACCCCTACTACGTTGAATAAATATCTGTTTCTCTTTTTAGCTCCCGCACAAAATGTAAGCATAGCAAATCCAACATAACCTAATCCTTGTATAACAATTTTTTTCATTATTTTTTCAAATTTTTAAATATTTTTTCAACTCTCTTTAAATCTTCAGGTGTGTCTACAGCATAAGATTGAGAATTTAATTTTATCATTTTAATTTTTTTTCCTATTTCTAAAAATCTCAAAATTTCAATATCCTCTAAGTTTTCTAAATATGTTTTTTTTTTAAAACTACTAAATAAGGTTAAATCTTTCTTATTAAAACCATATATACAAACTTGTTTTAAATATTTTTGTTTTTTAGATATTTTTTTTTTCAAACCTGGAATAAGAGATCTTGAAATATATAATAATTCTTCTTTTTTATTTAAGACAACCTTTGGAATATTTTTATTAATTTCTTTCTCATCTTTTTTTAAATAACTATATCCACAAATAATATGGTCAGAAAATTTTTTTTTTGCCTCTATTATTTTCTTGATATCTTCATGATTTATCAAAGGTTCATCACCTTGAACATTAACATATATACTTGCTTTTATTTTCTTTGCTACTTCAGCAACCCTATCAGTACCAGTTAAACATTTTCTTGAAGTCATAATAGCCCTGAAATTCGACTGATTGATTAAATTGAAAATTTTTTTTTCATCTGTAGCAACAACAATTTTAACACCTTTTTTAATTAGTGGTTCGCAGGCGTCCAAAACTCTTAAAATTAATTGTCTGCCATTAATCTTTTTTAATGGTTTCTCAGGTAATCTTGAGGATTTAATTCTTGCTGGAATAACTATTAAAATATTCATTTATAATATTAATGAAGGAAAATTATATTTAGATTTTGTTAAAGAAGCGAATTTTACATTTTTAAAACTTTTCAAAAATTTTTTTAGATAATAATTAGTTTCATCAGAAAATGGGTCATCATTACTATATCCATCAAATCCTGCTACATAAACTTTCTTGGCCTTAGCTGAAATTGTTATTGCAAGTGAATAAAGAGAAGTTAATGGTTTTGGAAGTGAGCAGTAATTTTTATTGATAATGATTTTTTTTTGCCCGTTAACATGTAATCCATAATCGAAAATAACTTTATTATCCGCTGTTAAAAAGTTTTTTAATTTTTGGGGCATAGAAGAAATTGGAGCTACAATTGAAGTATTAGTCCTATTAAAATGTCTATAGTCATAAATAATACTCTTGGGATGACAAATTGCTCTCAAATTAATAAACCTTTCAGGCATGTAGTCTATTGTATTAAGAACAATGACATAAAGGTTTTTATTTTTAATAAACTTTATTAATTTATTTTTATTTTTTTTTGCATTTTGTCCTGGGCCAAGTATTACAATATTTTTGCCAGTTAATTCATTTGATGGTGTCCATTTACCTTTTCTTTGTTTATTGTAAATATTTGAAGATAGAAATAATTTATGAGGATTGAATTTTTTAGCATCCTCATTTGCAAGACTTTTTAAAATTATTTCATAATCTTTTTCTCTGTATTTTATGTCCGCAAGCATGTTTTGAATATAGGTTGGGTGTATTCTTTTTTTTGCTGCTTCTCTGTAATATTTATTTGTTCCCCATTTGTATTTTTGCTTAAGTTTATTAAAATATCTATTCTTTAGTTTATTAATAATTAAAACTTGGTTCTTATTAAATTTTTTAATTATTTCCTCTGTTTTAAGATTTCCTGGGCCACGACCCATTCCCATTATAGTGCTATCAATCCATCTAAAATTATTTTTAATTGCATATTCAGAGTTTTTAAATGCTAAATTGAGATTGTCATGAGCATGTAATCCTAAATCTTTATTCCAATATTTTTTTAAGTATTTATTTATTTTCTTAAATTTTTTTATTTCCAAAGCACCCAAACTATCTGCAAAATAAAGAGCTTTGATATTCTCTTTTTTTAAATAAACACAAATTTTTTTTAAATTATGGAGATCTAATTCTGAAACTTGCATTATATTTATAAAAACAGAAATACCTTTTTTCGATAACCAATTAATTGAGTCCTTAAGACCAAAAACTTCCTCAGCATGACATGCAAATCTCACAAAAAAAATTTTTTTATTAATTTTAGGAAATAATCTTTTTAAATTTTTTAAAGGAGAAAAATTATTTTTATATAGATCCGATGCATTAATCATTACTCCAATCTTTAAAAAATTTGGAAATTTTAATTTCTTAATTAAATTATCATCAGTGTATCCTGTTAGTCCGAGTTGTTTATTTTTATAGAAACCTCTAAAACCTAGTTCGACATACCTAATATCGGTCTTACTTATTTCATTTAAATAATTTTGGATCAGTTTTAGTGAGAAATTCCAATTATTATAGTATCCTCCATCTCTCAATGTGCAATCAAGTAAATTAAAGTTATTTTTATTTTTCATTAATCTCTTTTTTTAGTTCATCATACTCCTGCATCTTCAACTTCATGAATTTAAGAGTTAATTTTGATTTATTAGCTATTCCTTTAGGTGTTAAAAGATAAAAATAATTAGTCTTATTTTTGTTTTTTTTAAAATTACTAATTTTAACTAAACCTTTTTTTTTTAATTCATTTAAAATATAATTAATTTTTCCGACACTTATATTTAGCTCAGTTGCTAATTCTCTCTGACTATATGTAGGTTTTTTACCTACCTTTCTCAAAATTTCAAATTTTTCTTGATTAAATTTCATAAATCAACTAGTTATGTTCAAAATTTGAACGGTTGTCAATATTTCAAAACTCTAAAAGTGAAATAACATTGTTTTATAGAGAAATTACACACAAACAAAAAATTATAATTACAGATGGATTGCCATCAAGCGGAAAATCCTTGGTATGTAATATAATTTCGAGTTTCCCTAACATAGACCCTTGGATTTTATCACATTATATAGAACATGTTGTAGCGTTAAATAATTTAGGTATTTTAAAAAATGAAATTTCAGAATACTTAATTAAAACATCTCATAATGTTATTTTTCATGATAATCTACTATTAAGAAATGTAAACTTTAGAAAAAGTGATGTTTCCTCATTTCAGAAAAATCCAAAGTTTAAAATTTTTAAACAAAGACTAAACCCAAATGAAACTAAGGTCATCCAAAAAAATAAGAATAAAGTTATTCCACATTACTGTTTGCACTTCACAACGATTGCAAAAAAAACATTATTTCAAACTTTTAAAAATAAACTTTTGTTTATTCAGGTTCACAGGTCACCAGTTACTTTATCCATGATAAATAAAATTGCGAATTGGACAACAAATATTAGTAATTCAAAAAGTAGAGATGGCCATATAAAACTTTATGATAAAAATCTTAAAAAAAATATTCCTTATTTTATTAAAGAAAAAAAGAGTGAGTATTTTCAGGCTAATAAATATGAAAAAGCAATAATGATTATTAAAAAAAATTTTGATATCAAAAAAATTAATAATAAAAATTTAAGAAAATATAAAACTAGTGAGATAATAATTCCTTTTGAAAACCTTTTAGATAACCCAAAAAAATATTTAAAAAAAATTGAAAAATATACAAATTCAAAAGTTGATAGATTTGTTCATAAGGCTTTACAGAAGAATAATTTACCAAGAAAGTTTAATTTAGATAAAGAAAAATTATTAACATTTAGATTTTTAAAAAAAAAAATCAGATCAAAATATTATAACATTTTAATTAATCTTGATAAATCATATACGAAAAATATTCTCAATAAATTTTAATTGAAATAGTTTGAATAAAATTTTTCTAATTACTACTTAAATTCTTCTCTTAAAAACTCTAAAGTTTTAAAATCTAAATTATAAACCAGTTTAGCATCTTTGGTTTTTAATAAATATTCATCATAATTCATATTCAAAATTTCCAATAGTCTTTTTTCGAAATCAGTGTAATTGCCTAGCTTAAGCTTCATGATTCCTCCTCCGGGTACATCAATAGTTGAGAAGTCATGTTCAGCTTCTTTAATTTCCCCTTCACATATTAAAACTTTTTTTTTTAATCCAAATGACTCACGTAATAATGTTGATGCTTGTCCTATAATTACTTTACTCTGAAGAAGATTTTTAATATTTTCGTATTTTGATTTATCAAAAAATTGTAATTTAAAATCATCGACATCATTCTGATATTTATAAAATAAATATTCAACTTCTTTATTATAATCATCCTTTTTGTTTCTTAAATCATGTCTACCTAGAAATAATAATTTTTTTTTAAATTTTTTGCAAAAAAATTGAGTATATCTAAATATACAAGCAGCTACTTTTTGATCTTCTTCATATTGTAACTTAGTAAGACTACCTGATGTACCAATTTCAGCACCAGCCTCAGAAACGAAACAAATATCGTGTATTTGACCTAATTGATCTTTGTTCTCTTTTTGTAAAAATTCTTTTGCAAGTTCTGTTTTTAAAGATCCTATAGCCCTCAAATTTAATTGGGGCGAGATAAAACTGTTTTTTTTAATAGCATTTATCTCATAATCTCCAAAACAAAAATAGTTTCCTGAGTAATTACTTAAAGAAAAAAGTTCTTTATAATAAATTTCATTTCTAATTGCATTTTGTAATGCATAAAAAGCAATGTTGCTTTTATTGAATAATTTATGGATATAATGAAATTCAATTGAATTATCTATCCATGTTATTATTTTCTCTGGTTTAATTAACTTTATAAGACAAGAAATATAATTAATTTTCAAACTATTATTAAATAAATTTTTTAAAATATAAATCATAATTTCTTTAGAAAAATAAATTTCCTTCAACTTTGGTACTCTTGTGGTCATTACAAAATATTCATCTTGTGGTATAACTTTATTAATGACTTCTAAAGAGTCATCATCAAATATAATATATTTATACTTTTTAGGGTTTCTCCAATTAATTTTTACTTTGAATAATAATTCCCATAAAATTAGAAATTTTCTTAAAATTTTTATGTATATAAAAATAATTATATTTCTTAAAATCTTATTTTCAGGGAGAAAATAAAATTTAGTTTTTAAATATACATCTTTCAGAAAATGTGGAACTATACTTAAAACTTTTTTATTTGGATTTATTAGATAAACTAGCTTCATAAATATTTTTAAATATATTCTTTTTTAAAAAAGTTCAAAACTGTTATTTCTACTATCAATTTTTTTGCTACTCATCTAATTTACCATCTGAAATTATACCATCTTTGATATTTATAATTCTATCACAAGCATTAATAGTAGATTTTCTATGAGCAATTAAAATAATTGTTTTATTTGAAAAGTTTTGTTTTAAATTCTCGATAATTTTTTGCTCTGTCTCAGAGTCGAGAGCACTCGTTGACTCATCCATGAAAAAAATGTCTGGGCCTCTATATATGGCTCTAGCTAAAGCAACTCTCTGCTTTTCTCCACCTGAAAGTCTTAAACCATCATTTCCAACTTGAGTTTTTAGTCCATCAGGAAGTTCAGAAATCTTTTTTTCGAGACATGACATTTTAATAGCGAAATCCATTTTTTTATTATCAATTTTTTGATTTAGAAAATCGAATGAAATATTTTTTTCAATTGTATCATCAAGCAAATATATATTTTGGGCTATATAACCTATTTGATCTCTCCAATTTTCAATATTGGAATTGATATCTTTGTTATTAAAGTAAACAGTACCCGAATTTGGTTTAAGTAAGCCCAACATAATATGAAATAATGTACTTTTACCAGCACCTGTTTCACCTGTAACTCCGATTATATCTCCTTTTTGAATATTAAAATTTATATTTTTTAAAGTAAAATTTTTTTTGCCCTCATAAGTAAATCCTATATTTTTTAATGAAATTAAATTTTTTTCAGTATCAGAGTTTTTTTCAACATTTTTATTTTGGTATTTTATTTTTTCTTTTTCTAATTCCTCTATTTTATTAAATTCATTTAGCAATATATCAACAGAAGGTTGATAAATTTTTATAAAAAATATACTAGAAATGATTGAATTAAATGCAGGAATAAACCTTACTAAAGCTACTACAATTAAAGATAAAACTGTTAGAAGAGTTAATAAATCATAATTAGCATTAAAAAAAATTAACGCAGATAAGGTAATTATTACAATTGCTAATGTTTCTAACATTAATTTGGGAATTCTTTGTAAAATAAAAAAGTGAAATAAATTTTGTTCGTATTTATATCTGAATTGATGATAATAATTAATTATTTCATTCTCTTTATTAAGTAACTTAATGTCTTTTATTGCACCAAATGTCTCGTTAACTGATTGAATTAGATTAACTTTATAAGTTTCATTAATTTTTGCTTTATTTTTATATAAGGGTCTAATAATTTTATGATAAAAAATTCCGAAAATTGAAAAAATGAAAAAAATTGATAATGTAGTAAGTGGATTAACCAATAGTAACAATAAAAAAATAACTAAAATTGCTAAAAATTCTTTTAATAACTCTACTAAACGAAGAATGTAAACGCTAAAACCATCTATTGAATTAGTGGTGTTTCTAGTTAATTTTGCTGGATTATTTTCTAAATGATAAGAAAATGGACAGGTAACATAATAATTTAAAAGTTTTTTTGAAAGTTTAACTTTAACATCAGCTACAAATCTACCCTGAATATAAACAAAAAAGTAATAGAATACATTTTTAATTATAAACACAAAAATTATCAAAATTCCTAAATATTGAACCAGAACATCGTTATCCATTTTTGAAAAATAAGAAATTCCATAATTCTCAAATTTATTTAAAACTGTCTCTACTTCAAAAATAAAACTAACAAAAAGAGGTATTAGTGCTAGAGATAAAAACTCAAAAAAAAAGGTAAAAAAATTTAATAAAAATATGAACTGTAATTTTATTAAATCCTTTTTTTCTAATATTTTGGAGATCTTAGAAATCATATATAGTTAGCCAAAGCTTTTCAAAAAAAATGCGATAAGATAAGAATTTATAGATCATCAAAATATTTTTTTTAATAATTATTAATAATTTTTTTTAGTGATAGTGTGTCTAAAATTAACCTTTTATCTAAAGAAGCAATTACAACAAGGATTTCACCTTTTAAAAGTTTCATAAATGAATTACTTATGTTCAAAAATTGAACAGTTGTCAATATTTCTTTTGTTTAGTAAATGACAATATTAAGACTTTTTCTTCAATAAATTATATCAGATGCTCTAAAGTCAATATCTTTTTATAAAACACAACTAATATTGTTACTTCATACCAAAATGAAAATATATTGATCATATTTTCAAAAATATAAAGTTTTTTAAAAAAAAAGTGTAAATTTTTAAACACGATCTACTCTTAATAAATCTTTTGAAAATTATTAGTTCAATAATGTTAATATAATGTAATATATAATAACTACAAAAAAAAAATGAAAAACTTTTTATTTAAAAAAATAGAGATTTGGATAGTTGGTCTATTAATAATTTTTTTTATCGTTTCAATAATATCTATTTCTGGAATATTAAGGGATGCTTATCTGGAAAAAAATAAATCACCTAAATTTTTAAGAAATAGTCTGTTAATTATATCAGAAATACCAAAAAATATTTTTCACTCTGTTAAATATATTTGGGGTCATAATATAGACGCTCCACCAAAATTGACTAAACATAAAAGTAAAAAAAGATTCGAGGTATTTAAAAAAAAAGAGAGAGATGCTTTATTGATATTACCTAGATATGATCACAGTTTGGGTAGATCAATAATTGATGTAATTGATCTTAAAAATTTTGAACTAATTCATAGCTATAAGCATGATATTGATAAAATGAATGATCAAATAAAATTTACAGAACTTTTTCCAAGACTAAACATAGATGATGCGCCAATCAGATTCGAATATAGACATCCTTTATTGTTAGATGATGGATCAATTGTAAGTGATAGTGATTACACTCCAGAATTTAAAATTGATTTGTGTTCAAATTTAAATTGGATCAATGACAAGGCAATTTTCCACCACAGTAAAATGCTAGATCATGAGGAAAATATTTGGGTTGCAGGACAAATGAAAAATCAATCAAACTATGTGAATAAATACCAAATTAAAAATTTTATGGATGACTCAATTATAAAAATAAATATTGATGGAAAAATACTTTATAAAAAAAGTATAATTGAGATTTTAATTGAAAATAAAATTGTTCCAAATAACTTTGCACTTAATTCATATTTGTCGGAAGAAAAAGATCCTATACATCTAAATGATATAGAGCCTGTATTAACTGATACTCAATATTGGAAAAAGGGAGATTTGTTTTTAAGTATAAGAAATCAATCTGCAATTATTCATTATAGGCCAGCTACAAATCAAGTGATAAAATACATAACTGGTCCTTTTGCATGGCAGCACGATGTAGATATAATCTCTGAAAAAGAAATATCATTATTTAATAATAATAACTTTATTGTAAATAATGAATATTCAGAAGTTTTGATTTATAATTATGAAACAAATAAATTTAAAAATGTTTTTAATGATCAATTGCAAAAAGAAAATTTTAAAACATTCACTCAGGGTCTGTCACATGTATTTAATGATGGCGCATTACTGGTCGAGGAACAGAATCACGGTAGAATAATTTTATTTAATAACAAAGGTGAAAAAGAATGGGAATTTGTAAATAAAGATAAAAATGGTGATATTGGCTTTATTTCCTGGAGTAGGATAATTGAAGACAGTTTTTTTATCAAAAAATACAAATCACTAGTAAAAAGTAAAAAATGCGAAAACTAACATTAACAACTTTTTTATTTTTTCTTTTATCTACATCATCTTACGCCTATTTAGGTCCTGGGATTGGTGGGGGAGTAATAGCAGCAACCATTGGATTAATTGTTGCAATTTTTGCTGCAATTTTTGGGTTAATTTGGTTTCCTATAAAAAGACTTCTTAAAAAAAGAAAAGAAAAAAAAGAGGATAATCAAAAATTCAATTGATAAATCATTTATTATTAATCTTTTTCACAATCAGTATTTACGAGTTTATAAAATTTATGAATTTAAAAAATATTATTATAGCTAATTTTAAGACCCTTAAAAAAATTATGAAATTATTTACTCTTAATAATGTATCTGATTTTAGAAAAGAAAAACTCATTTTTTATTATTCAAACTATCTGTTTGTACTTTCATTAAAAATATTTGCGGTAATAATCAGCATTATACTTTTTATCTTTTTTTTAAATTTATTATCTGTTTCTTTTTTAAATTTAGTTATTTCTATTTTTGGTATTTTTGAAATAACATTATTATTTATTATTTATCACATGTTAAGAAGAAGAATTTATGCAAAATTATAATAATATTCAAAAATTTTTACATGATTTTGTTTTTAATAAAAAGTTTATAAATAAGTCATTATATGAACTTGAAAAAATAATTTATTTGAAAAATAAAGATATAAAGAATAACTCACATGTATTTATAACTGGTCTTCCAAGGTCTGGGACAACAAGTTTATTAAACTTCATATATTCCTCTGATCAATTTGCTTCTTTAACATTTAGAAATATGCCTTTTATACTCTCCCCTAATATTTCAAAAATTTTTAATAAGAAAAATATACCTAAAAAAGAAAGGCTTCATGGTGATGGCATTAGCTATGACATCAATAGTCCTGAAGCACTAGATGAAATATTCTTTGATAATGACGATGAATTTATAAAAACTGAACTTATAAATTATGTTCAATTAATTTTACTATCAGGAAATAAAAACAGATATTTAAGTAAAAATAATTTAAATTTTAAAAGAGTAGATTTAATCAAATCTACATTTGATAATTCTAAATTTTTAATTCCAATTAGAGAGCCATTACAACACGCTTTTTCACTTTTTAATCAACATATACTTTTTTGTAAATTGCAAAAGAAAGATGATTTCATAAGAAGATACATGAAATATCTTGGGCACAACGAATTTGGCATTGAACATAAATCTTGGAATACTCCAATCGAACACAATAATTTTAATAGTTTGGATTACTGGATAGAACAATGGTATTTATTTTATAAAAACCTTATCAGTAAATATGAATTTCATAATAATTGTCTTTTTGTCATTTACGAAGAACTTGCTAATCCAAATTATATAGAAATTTTATTAGAAAAAATTAGTTTAAAAAAAAATGAAAATTTAGATTTGAATTACTTTAGAAATTTAAATAAAAAAAAAATAGATATTAATTATAATCTAAACAACTATAACAATGCTAAAAGTCTTTATAATGACTTAAAGCAAAAGGTTATTTTTTCAAACTAATTTTAATTTTTCCACGTTTGCTCTAATTTTTTTAAATAATTATCTTTTCCTCGAGTTACGATATTTTTAAGGTCATTTTCTAATAAAATTTTTCTTTTTTTATAAAGAAAATTGATAAAATCAAACATCACTATTTGATTGTGATTAAATGTCATCGATTTCGCAGTTCGATATCCAAATCGAGTTTTTTTATTTAAATATAGATTAAAGTTAAAAAGCTTAATTTCTTTAGGACTGAATAAAATAAGATCTAATAACATTTTTTGTAACAAATTAAGTTCTGTAAAACATGTAAAGAAAGTACTGTTATTATTATTAGCAAATCGATTTTTTAAGTTATTATCTTTCTTATAAGTTTTATAAAATGATTTATTTATATATACGACCCAAATTAAATTTTTATTTAGTAACAGGTAATTTTTTTTTTTAAAATATTGTCGTGAGGCAGAGCCATTTAAATAAGTTGCGTGAGGATTGAAATCTTTATCTTTAAGAAAATTAGTGTTTTTCATTCTAATGATAAAACTATTTTTTAAATCTTTTTTTTTTAAATTACATTTTTTATTTAATGGTCCAATAATCTTTACTTTTTTATTTATCAAGTTTTCTTTATATTCAAAATCTTTTTGATTGAATGAATGACTAATTAGCTTTGAATTTTTATCAATATTTAAAATTGTTTTAACATAATTTTTTTCATCTTTATCTAATAAGAAAAAATAAATTAATTTAAATTCCAAAGTTCGAGTATATAATTCAAACTTTGAAATATTATTTTGATTTAAAGTGCAAATCTGAAAATAAAAAAAACTATGTTGATCTATAGTCTTACATAGTAGTTTATGATAAATTACTGCTAATCTGTATTCATTAATATTTACTAAATAACTATATATGTAAATAAATATTATTTTTTTCGTTTTTAATTTAGTTATATTTTTTAATAAAACTTCTAATTTTTCCGTTTTTTTATTTTTTATAAAATTTTCCAATAATAAAAAATTTTCTTTTTTTATAAGCTTTATTAATAATTTTTTTTGGATTGATACTTTTTCCATAGAAAATTTTGAAACAAATGTTTTGTAATCAAAAATTAAAATCCTTAGTTTTATTTTGGGGTAATTGGCAAAAAATTTTACTATAGAAAAAAAATCGTTTATGATTTTTTGCATTATTTAGAGAAATTTAACTTGTTTCGCTGAAGTTGAAGGAAGTCCTTTTTCTAATTTGTATCCATATTTTTTTTCTACTCTTACTCTGTCATTAAAATGTGGAGTAGATGCCTCTATAATTTCACATTTTGTTATAGCTATTTCTTGATGAACTAAACCAGGTGGAAAATGAAATCTGTCACCTTTTTTTAAAATTTTATATCTTAATGTGCCATCTCCTAAATCAAATTTTACCTTTAATTTACCTTTGATTATTAAACCACACTCATTTTTTTTATGATGATATTGTAATCCACCTTTTTTATTTTTTTCAATTATCAACCTTTTTAATGTTAGTTTTTTTGGGATATGAGCTAAAATTAGTTCTTTTCCCCATTCTCTAGGCCCTAAATTTTTTACCTTAGGAAAAATTTTTTTTTTAAAAAATCTTTTATTCAACATCTGATAAGCTTAATATGTGATCTTCAAGTAAATCTTTTTTTAATTTTTTTCCGATTAAAAGACTGACTTCATAACACTCTAGACCTCCTCCTGGAGATTTAAACGCAATATCTGACAGCTTTAATACGTGATCTTTATTTAAATTTCTTGAAGCTACTATCGTTTTTTTCATTTTAAAAATATATTTACTTTCATATGACATTCTTTGTTTATTTTCTGTACCTAGTGATTGTTTTAATTTTTTAAACCCATTACACATTTTTGCTAATCCCTCTGGCTCCAAAGACATTCCATGATCAGTGCCTTTTAATGCTCTACTTAATGTAAAATGTTTTTCTATAATTCTAGCACCTAAAAGGTAAGCAGCTGAAGGTATTAATATGCCACTATCATGTCCAGAATATCCAATTATATTTTTTGGATACCTTCTTATCATTTCTGGAATAACATTTAGATTAATTTGGTTTGCTTCGGCTGGATAAACTGAGGAACACTGTAAAAAAGCTATATCATTTTTGAAATTTACAGAATCTAAAACTCTATCTATGTCATCAAAATCAGCATAACCAGTGCTTATTATTATTGGCTTTCCTGTTTCCGCAATTTTTTTAATTAATTCTATAAAGGTAATATCTGATGATGCAATCTTGTAAAATGGGCAATTAAATTTTTCTAAAAACTCCAGGCTATATATATCAAATGGTGTTGAAAAAAGAGTAATCTCTAATTCTTTTGCGAAATTGAATAATTCTTTATATTGGTCTTCTCCAAACTCTAGTTTTTCTCTATGTTCACCATATGTTTTACCATAGCTATTTCTGTTATCATAAATGCTATTATAAAATTTTTTTGTATATAATTTCTTATTATTTCTTTTTTGCAACTTTACAGCGTTAGCGCCTGAATTTTTTGCTTTTATAAAAAGCTCTTTACACTTATCTATTGAACCTTGATGATTATGACCAATCTCAGCTATCACATAAGGAAGAGAGTCTTGGTCAATAGTAACTTTATCAAGTATTATTTTTTTAGACATTTTTTAAAAATCCAAATTTTTTATTGGTTGCTCTGGCAATTTCTAAATCATATTTATCATTTATATCTATAGATCTTAAATTTGGTATTAGATAAAATAAAGATTTTTTACCAATTTGTGATTTATTTTTCAAAATATTTTTAGTTTTTGATATAATTATATTAGATCTATAATATGACTTTTTTAATTTTTGTCTATTCAAAACATTATTATTAGATTTCAAAAAAAAATATGGCTTTAAATATTTTTTGTTATAAATTTGAAGTGCTTTTACAGGACTCTGACTACTTTCTGAAATAACTTGAAGAGAAGTTGCATTTCCATCATCAATAATCTTTTTAATTGAATTATCAATATCTAAAGTTGATTGAAATGGAGATGTAGGTTGAAGCCTCACTATATAATCTGGTAAAAAATTTTCCTTCTTAAAAATATTAAGAGTATGCAGAATATATTCTATTTCTGTGGAATCATCTCTGCTTATTCTTTTGGGCCTTAGACTCGGACAGTAAGCACCATACTTAACTGAGAGATTTTGATACATTTTACTATCTGTGGAAACATACACTTTATCAAGATA
>Ga0163111_10001340_pt1 | contig 15116 bp, 14 predicted proteins | sample CRUFie1St18metaG_FD_109645 | JGI IMG/M metagenome (GOLD analysis project Ga0163111, IMG submission 109645) | Marine microbial communities from the Costa Rica Dome - CRUD Field 142mm St18 metaG | ecosystem: Environmental > Aquatic > Marine > Oceanic > Photic zone | place: Costa Rica: the Eastern...
GATGGTAAAGAAATCCCTGATTTTTATGGTGATACTATAACATTATTAGCCCAATGTTATGAAGCAATAAAAAATGAGCGTGACTATGCAAAACCACTATTAGATTTTGCACAAAAACATGGTCGCCAAGGAGTTATGCTGCCTCAGTATGATATGGAGGGTAAGCTAAATGGTTTTGCTTATGTAGCAAGGGCTGAATTTGCTGAGAGACCTGCTCTAAAAGGAGAAGGCGGACCAAATACCGTAAAAACTATGGCTGCTATTTTTAATCAAACACTTATACAGCCCCTTATAAAAACAAATGCTTTTTCAGCAACTAGTGGCCCCAACATGCGTATTGCGAGTAATATTAATTGGCATTTACACGGCGTATTGCCATCTGATAATGATCAAACACGTGTAAGTATAGAGGCAAAGCCTAAAACCCCAAAATACGCTATGCAAAGTATGGGAGATAATCAAATGTACTGGAGTAGTGGTATTTTACCTATAAATAGAGCAACCATGAGCCTTAAACATCGTTAGAGGGTAAAGCAGAAGGAGTCTTTGTAAGCTTTTGCCTTGGGGTTGCAAAAGCCCTAGATATTTACTCTCAAACAATGCAAGGGGCAATTACACCACAAAAATTACAAACGTGGCAAGCACAAGCCGCCCAATTAGTTAGTGAAATTGCACAAAACATTAATGCTAATAATATTACAGACGGTGCTGACCCTGCTAAACGTGGCAGATAAACTTAAATGAATATACACACACCTTGCAAGGCAAAGCCCAACTGGTTATATTGATGAGACCATGTCTGATAACATCAAACAACAAATGCTAACCATTGGCCAGCAAGCTAAACAAGCCTATCAGGTGCTAGCAATTGCCGATACTGAGCTTAAAAACAAAGGTCTAATTACTGCTGCCCAGTTAATTAGGGATAATCAAGCTGATATAATAGCAGCCAATAAACTAGATATGCAGTTTGGCCGTGATAAGGGCTTAACCCCTGCATTACTAGATAGGCTAGAGCTTAACCAGCAACGTATTGAGGCAATAGCAAAAGGGCTAGAGGATGTTGCCCAACTACCTGACCCAGTAAACAAAATACTAGCAAGCTGGGATAGACCAAATGGTTTAAAAATTAGCCGCGTTACCGTACCGCTAGGGGTAATAGGGGTGATATATGAGAGTCGCCCAAACGTAACAGCAGATGCTGCCGGCCTATGTTTAAAATCTGGCAATGCCGTAATTTTACGTGGCGGGAGCGAGAGCTTTAATAGCAGCACAGCGCTAGTAAAAACCATGCATGATGCCCTGAATCAGGTAGGTTTGCCAACTGCATGCATACAATTAGTACCAACGCGTGATCGCGCTGCAGTGGGGGAGATGCTAACCATGGTAGATTATATTGATATAATAGTACCACGTGGCGGTAAAGGCTTAACCGAGCGCGTGCAGGAGCAAAGCAAAATACCAACTATCCAGCATTTAGATGGCAATTGCCATACATACATACACGCAAGTGCTGATGTGGAAAAAGCGGTAAGTGTGGTTTACAACGCAAAAATGCGTCGCACAGGTATTTGTGGAGCAACGGAGAGCCTAGTAGTAGATAAAACTATAGCACCAATTATATTGCCTAAGCTATTAGATAAGCTATCTGACGTAGATTGCGTAGCTAAAGGTGAGCAAGAGGCAATAGATATAGATAACCGCATACAGCAAGTAAATGAAGATGACTGGGGCACTGAGTACCTAGATAAAGTTATCTCAATAAAGCTCTGCGACAGCCTGAATCAGGCAGTTACACATGTTAACAAATATAGTAGTGGCCATACCGAGGCTATAATAGCAGAGGATAAAAATGCCGCAGTAGAGTTTATCCGCCAAGTTGATAGCGCCATTGTTATGCATAATACCAGCACACAATTTGCCGATGGCGGCGAGTTTGGCATGGGTGCAGAGATAGGTATATCTACCGGCCGCCTACACGCACGCGGGCCAGTAGGGGTAGACCAGTTAGTTACCTATAAATATGCCGTATATGGTGATGGGCAGGTGAGAAATTAATATGCTCGTCTGCAAATCTCAAAAAGTTGCGATCCGGTGCTCAGGTAGGTTAACTACATATGCGCTCCGGTTCTCACTTTTTAAAATTTTCGCCAGAGCCTATTAATTTCTATCTTTATTTAAACTTAATATGAAACCTACCACCCACCACGATAAAAGCACTTCGGAGCTGTTAACTGATATAATAAATAATATTGAGGGCGATACCGCCAGCCTAGGCCGTTTTGTAGAGGGGTTTAATGAGCGCGGCTTTAGTATAATATTATTAATGCTGGGGATAATGACTATCTTTACCCCACCCGGCCTTACTTTGTTAATTGGTATATTTCCGATGTTTTTTGCTGTGCAGATGGTGCTTGGGCAAAACAAGCCGTGGTTACCAGAGTTTTTTAAAAACAAACGTTTGCAAAAATCTACTTTTCAAAAAGTGATAGATAGAGCTAGCAAATACATAATAAAATTAGAAGAAAAAACCAAAGTACGCCTAACCAGTATACTAACAAAGCAGGGTGAGCGTATAATAGGTGCAATATCCGTAATTTGTGCTGCTAGTATTATGATACCTTTGCCATTTACTAATTTTGCACCTGGCTTAGGTATAGCAATTATGGGGTTAGGATTATTATTACGTGATGGACTAATAACCATAATAGGCGCCGTACTTGGTTTAGTAGGCAGCTATATAGGTTTTGAAATATTATTTAGCGTAATAGGCTGGGTGAGTTAGATTTTGTTCAAAAAATTGGTGCTTTTACTTGCACGTTATTTTGTTGTACGCTATTATGGGGTATGGCATATGCAATAAATACTCAGCACACAGTTAACAAACTTAATGCAGGTAAAGCTTTTAATAAAAAACAAGCCGAGTTGATAGTTGATACTATTGTGGATGCTACCGCTCATTTAGCTACAAAAAATGATTTAAAACATTTAGAGCAAAAAGTGGATTTAAAGCTTCAGGCTAATAAAAACGATATAATAGCAAAAATGTATATTGGTATGGTAAGCTTAGGCGGGGTGTTAATTGCTGCAATGGCAATTATTTAGGCGCCAAGACTAGATAAGTATTTATAATACTACTATCTTTCAACAACCTATCTGGCAATTTAACTTTATGCGTCCACTGATATTGTTAATTATAGACGAACCCCTTAATAATTTGATTATAGATCAAATTATTAAGGATGCGCGCCCTTTTCGAGCTTTGCTCGAATCGGGGCAAAGGGCGCGCCCATATGCGGCAAATGGTGATGGTAAATGCTAGGCAAGTTAAATTGCATCTGCCTCTTATCCGGTATTAGCGCCTTAAGTTCTTACTTTTACCGATAATGCATGTGCAGTTAACCCCTCTTCCTCTGCTAGTGCTTTGGTTGCTGGGGCTAGTTTATCAAAGCTGGTTTTATCGCATTGTATAATACTTTGTCTGCGTAAAAAATCATACACGCTCAAGCCACTGCTAAACCTAGCTGTGCCGCTAGTTGGTAATACATGGCTTGGGCCTGCTGTGTAATCCCCTATTGCCTCTGGCGTATATTTACCCAAAAACACTGCACCAGCATTAGTAATTTTAGCTAATAAAGCATTCGGGTTAGCTACACATAACTCCAAATGCTCAGGTGCTATCTTGTTACTATACTCGGTAGCTTCATCTAGGTTATCAACTACTTTTATAATAAAATTATTATCTATAGATTTTGCGGCAATATCTTTGCGCTCTAGGCTACTTAAAACACTCGTAAGCTCCTGTTTTAGGGCATCAGCAAGGTTTTTACTAGTGGTTACAAAGTAACAGCGTGCATCCTCATCATGCTCAGCTTGGCTAAGTAAATCAGCGGCTAGCCAGCTAGGGTTATTATCCTCATCCGCTATTACTAGTATCTCACTTGGGCCAGCTATCATATCTATACCTACTATGCCGTAAACCTGGCGCTTAGCCTCTGCCACATAAGCATTGCCTGGGCCAACTATTACATCTACAGCAGGCACTGTGTTAGTGCCATATGTAAGCGCTGCTATGCCTTGCGCGCCACCTACTTTGTAGATTTTGCTAATACCAGCAATTTTACAGGCTGCTAGCACTATGGGCTCAACTTTACCATTAATAGCTGGGGTTACTGCTACCACCTCTTTAACGCCGGCTACTTTGGCTGGTATGGCATTCATCAACACACTGCTAGGGTAGCAAGCTTTACCACCTGGTACATATAAACCAGCGCGCTGCATGGGTACCCAGCGATTACCTAATTTAACGCCTATACCATCTGTGTAATTAACATCTGTTGGCATTATCTTTTGATGGTAATCAGCTATGCGTGTGGCGGCTAACTCAAGAGCAGAGATGATATCATCTGAAACGGTTTTATAAGCTGTCTCAATTTCGTCAGTTGTTACTTGTAAGGAGGTAGTATTGTTATCAAACTTAGAGTTATACTCTAGCAAAGCGGTATCGCCGTTTGCTTTTACATTAGCTAGTATATCGGCGACTGTTTGAGTAATGCTCATAGCGTATATTCTACACTATCACCTATCACCTATCAACTTTCACCTAAACCTTTCTAAACACAGTGCTAGCAAACCAGCCAGCGCCTATTGCTAAAAATATTGCTAATATACCATATAAACCTGGATAATCATGTGCTAGGCCGTATACAAAGGCCTCAAACCCTACTTTTTTTACCTCTATAGGTATAAACTGCGCGCTAGCTAGGTGGCCATCTCTAAAAAAGTAAACCTCTGCCACATAGCGGCCTTTGGCTATTTTTTCAGGGAATTTAAGTAAGATTTTATATAAAATCTTTTCAATTACTGGTAATTTCTCTGGGCCTTCTCCGTATAAATCGTCCCTATTTAAATGGATAAGCATAGCCTGTTTAAACTGCTCTATCTCATCTACATCTTTTATATTGCGGGCCTGCATAGATATATTATCTAAGCCTATACCTAGATGCTCAAAAAAAGGTTTTACGGCTATATCCTCAATCTTTTTACTGCTAGCTACCATGTAAAATTGCGGTACATCCTTAAACTCTACCGCTTGTGTATTTAGCCACACTGGCCCTATCTTCTCTTTTTTGCGCACTGTGTAGTTATTATCTGGCCCACGTACTACTATTACTATATCACCAGCCTCTACCCGTGCGCCATATAGGTGGATTTGTTTGCCAGTAAAATTAGCGTTTATATCAATATTACGCTCAGACAAATCAGCAATTATTGGGCGTGTTTCAGCCTTGTTAACAACCAATAGTAGCAATAATAAACTTATAAATATGGCACGCATCTTGCAAAATCCTAAGATTTTGCTAAGTTAGCGATCTATGGCTAAAAGGTCAAAATTATTAGTATGTGTTGATGCAACCGAGCACAGTAAAACTGCATTTAAGTTTGCATTGGCAAAAGCGCAAGACATAAACTACCCTATAGAGGTGCTGCATATAGTGGACCCAAAAAACTTTACTGGCATTATGGGAGTAGGGGAGAAAATGCGCACTGAAAAACTAGAGCAAGGCCAAAAACTGTTAGATGGTTTTGCTAAACAGGCGGCACGTTATAATATTGTGCCTAGCCTTAATTTAAAAGAGGGTGAGCTTAGCGATACCATTATTAAGGTAGTAGAGGATGATGATTCCGTTAATATGGTTATTTTGGGCAAATGCGCCGATGCTAAAGAGGGCGATGATATATCATTGCTAACATCGGCACTAACTGGTAATATTGATGTGCCGATTTTAATTGTACCGGGTAATTTGTCGGACAAAAAAATCAAAGAGCTAACAGCTTAAAATATGCTTATAGCAATTTAACTTTGGGCTTACATAACTGTAAAGTTTAAGTCTAATTGGCGCGCCCCTTGCCCCCACTCGATGCAAAGCATCGAAGGGGCGCGCATCTCAATTTAATTGATCAAAGATCAAAGAAATTGAGGGGTGGTTAGTAACTACTAAATTTAAGGCAAGGGATAGTTAAATTGCTATAAATATAAACAATTAATGAGCAAAACTTTTAAATTTACCCCAGCTAATGAAAAGTTAGCCAAACAGCATTTAGCTAAATACCCAGCTAATAGGCAGCAAAGCGCTGTTATGCCGTTACTAGATGTTGCCCAGCGCCAAAACAATAATTGGCTAAGTAAGGAGGCTATAGAATATGTAGCAAACTACCTAGATATGCCTGTTATTAGGGTTTATGAGGTAGCAACCTTTTACACAATGTATAATTTACAGCCAGTAGGAGAGCATATGATAGAGGTATGCACAACCACCCCATGCTGGTTGCGTGGTAGTGCAGACATTGTAAACACCTGCAAAAATAAGCTTGGTATTGAGGTAGGGCAAACCACAAAAGATGGCAAGTTTACCTTAAAAGAGGCTGAGTGCCTAGGTGCATGCGTAAATGCTCCAATGCTACAAATTGGCGATTACTATTATGAGGATTTAACCCCACAGAGTACTGAAAAACTAATAGATGATTTAGCCGCTGGCAAAAAGCCAAAACCAGCTAGCCAAATTGGCCGTAAATGTAGTGCACCTAAGGTTGCCTAATTTAGCTGTAGCTAACATTTTTTACGCTTTTGCCCCTTTTCTTTTTGGCATTTTTTGGAGCAGTATTTTACGCTGTCCCAATCTCTTTCCCATTTTTTACGCCAGGTAAATGGTAATTTACAAACAGGGCAGGTTTTAGTTGGCAGGTCAGACTTTTTTCTCAAACTATGCTCTTTAAAAATTTCTGGCTATCCTGTGCAATTGCCTTTTTTTTATCATCACTCATACGATCATATGTTTTATACATCATCCCTATCCGATGATTGCTTGCTAGTTTATCACGGTTGCGAGATAAAAAATCCCAATACAAATAATTAAAAGGGCAGGCTTTGGGGCCATTTTTAGTGGTCACGCTGTACTCACAATTTTTACAATAGTTGGACATTTTATTTATATATGCCCCGCCAGCTGCATATGGTTTACTAGCTAAGTAACCACCATCAGCAAATAAAATCATGCCATGTACATTGGGTAGCTCCACCCATTCATATGCATCGGCATATACTATCATAAACCATTCGTTAACTTGGGCTGGGTCAATACCGGCGACTAAAGCAAAATTACCTAGCACCATTAAACGCTGTATATGGTGGGCATAAGCGTTTTGCTTGGTTTCATTTACGCATTGTTTTAGGCAGTTTAGTTTTGTATCTGCATCCCAGTAAAATTGCGGTAAATTACGCTTAGCATCAAAAAAATTAAGCTGTTTATATTGCGGCATTTTTAGCCAATAAATACCGCGCACATACTCCCGCCAACCTAATATTTGGCGGATAAACCCCTCTACCGCATTTAGTGGTGCCGTGCCATTGTAATACGCATACTCGGCAGCTTTTATGCACTCTAGCGGCTCTAACAAACCGCAGTTTAAATAAAAACTAATATGGGAGTGATACATAAATGGTTCGTCCTCTATCATTGCATCTTGATAGGTGCCAAAATATTTAAGACGCTCATCTATAAATTTGGTTAATGCTTGCAATGCTTGGCTGCGATTAACTGCAAAATTAAAAGGTTGTAGATCGCCAAAGTGGTTGGCAAATTTAGCCTCTACTAAATCTAGTACATTTTGTGTTATATCATCCGGTTTATTGCAGTAGGTTTTTGGTATATTTAAGCCTTGTTTAGGTGGGTTACGGTTGTCACTGTCATAGTTCCATTTGCCGCCTTCTGGTTTGTCTCCCTGCATTAAAATATTATGCTTAATGCGCATCTGGCGATAAAAATATTCCATACGTAAAGCTTTGCGATTATCAGCCCAATCGGCAAACTCTTGATGGCTGGATAAAAACCTTTTATCGGGTTTTATATTTACCTTTATACCTAGCTTTTGTTGCCAGGTTTGCATATCTTGTAGTACTCTGTACTCGCCTGGCTCAGTAACTATAATTTTGGTTATTTTATGTTGTTTTGCTAGGCGTTTAACCTCGCTATAAAAGCTGTTTGTATTGTTGCTATCATCAAGCTTAGTGTAATTTACATTATAGCCATTACCTTTTAGCTCCGCAGCAAAATGGCGCATCGCACTAAATATAAAAGCTATCTTTTTTTTGTGATGTTTTACGTAAGTTGCCTCATCTAAAACTTCAGCCATTAAAACGGTATCATTTGCTTTATCACAATTTTGCAAGCTAGATATATTATGCGAGAGCTGATCACCTAAAACTAAGCGTAGGGTACTCATAAATCTAACTCAGTTTGTTTGGGGTTTTTACTTACACGTTTTTTGCCAATTGTACGCGGTAAGCCCGATTTACGGCTACCATGCTTATGCACAATATTTGCAGCTTGCTGTTTATAGTTAGTTTTTTTACGCACTGCATATAGCTTATCTGCTGCTTGTTTGCGGGCAAGTTTTTCATCCACTATTGGCATTGGGTAACTACCCATTCTGTTAGGTGATTTCCAAGGTGTGTGAATATGCTCATCTGGCATATATTTTAACTCTGGTATCCATTGTCTAATAAACACTCCTGTTGGATCATGATCTACACCCTGTTTAATAGGGTTATAAATACGTATACTGTTTATACCAGTAGTGCCAGATTGCATTTGTACTTGGCTGTAATGTATACCTGGCTCGTAATCAGTAAAAAGGCCTGCTAAATACGGGGCAGTTTTGCGCCAATCTAACCACAAATGATAACTAGCAAAGCTCATTAACATGGCACGCATTCTAAAGTTTAGCCAACCTGTTGCTATTAGGCTACGCATGCAAGCATCTATCATGGGGTAGCCAGTTTTACCTTGTTGCCAGGCATTAAAATATTGCTCGTTAAAATCATTCTCACGCAGGCCGTTATAGGCTGTGTGCATGTTTTTAATCTCAAACTCTGGGGTATCTTCTAGTTTTTGTATAAAGTGGCAATGCCAGCGTAAACGGCCAGAAAATGAGCGCATTGCACTAGGCCATTTACCCTTTGTGCCATAAGTCATATCTTTAATTTGTTTTATGCGTTTTTCAGTGGTTTGAAACACCTCCCTTATTGATACACAACCAAATGCGATATGGGCAGATAACCTGGAGCAGCTATCATACGCAGTAACAGGGGAGGACATCTCTTTTGTATATCTCTCACCACGGTCATGTAAAAAACTATGGAGTAGTTTTAGTGCCTCGTCACGCCCACCTTTTTGTGGGGTTAATATACCATCATTATTTATGCCAAGCTCATTAGCACTTGGTATACACTCAGATCTTATATCTACACTATTTAATTTTTTAGGTGCCGCAATAATAGGTTGCTGCATTTGTTTATACCATTTAGCTGCCCAGCCATCGCGGTTTTGTAAAACACGTATCACCCCACTTTGTGTTGGCTCATGCCAGGTGATGTTATTATCTTTTGTCCATTTTTTAACCTGTTTATCGCGGTTATATGTCCACATATTCCATGTTTCTTGATGCGAGTATAAGCCGGTTATTTTATGGGTGTTATTTAACTTGTTTAAAATCCCCACTGCATCACCAACTTTGATTATTAAACTAGTGCCTAGCTTTTTTATCTCAGTATTTAAATCAGCTAAGCATTCTAATAAAAAACTATACTGCCTGTAGCTCATATCAGGTTGTTGCCAAAGCTGTGGCTCAAAAATATATAGAGGCATTATATTGCCTGCTTGCAATGCCATATTAAGCGCTGCGTTATCATCAATACGTAGATCGCGTTTAAACCAAACAATATTCATAAAAAGTCTGTTTACTTCTATGTTATTTATAAAAGGTGTTTAAGTGTTACACCTATACCTTTTTCTTAGTCTTTTTACCGCCTTCTAACGATCCTGATTTTATATGTAAATCACGTTGAGGGAATGGGATCTCAATGTTATTAGCTCTAAATGCTTCATCTACGGCAAAGTGTAAATCACTGGCTGTAAACATTTTTTCATCAATGTTTTTAACAAAACAACGTAGCTCAAGGTTAAGGCTGGAGTCCCCAAACTCTCTAAATAAAACACGTGGCATAGGGGATTTTCTAACTCCGCTATGTTTTGCTGCAACATCAAGTAATGCTTGTTTTACCTTTTGTGTGTCAGAACCATAAGCAACTCCAACGGCAATATCTATACGGCCTATTGGGTCACGCAGTGTCCAGTTAGTAATTGATTTAGATATCAAATCAGAGTTTGGTATTATAACTGATGCACGTTGTAATGTCTCTAACTCAGTAGAGCGAATACGGATACGTTTAATATGCCCTTCTACCCCGCTATCTAATATTATCCAATCACCTATTTTTACTGGGCGCTCAAATAGTAAAATTAGGCCTGATACAAAATTATTAATTACATTTTGTAAGCCAAAACCAATACCTAGTGATAAAGCACCAACTACTAGTGCTAAATCTTCTGTCTCCAGCCCTAATATGCTTAAGGCTGTTACAATTGCTATAGTAATACCTATATAGCCTATAATTGACGTAATGGCGTTGGCAGCGCCTTTCTTAGTTTTGGTATGTTTTAATATGCGCTCCTTAAAAAACCATTGCACAAAACGAAAGATGTAAAGAGCAACAAAAAACCCGATAATAGCAAAAACTATGCTTTGTATGTAAAACTTGTTATTGCCTATGGTTATGCCGTTTTTATAGCTTTCATATAAATCGGCATAGCTTTGTAATGAAAAGCCCCAAAAATTACTTACAAGTACAAATAAAAATATACCTATTATAACCTCAATAACAACTATGGATAATGCTGATATGGTGTTATCATCAGATTTAAAATGGAAGATAATACGCTCGGCAATTTTGCGTAAAAAGATAAATAAAACTACCGCACTGGCCGTAAGTGCTATGTTAAATATTATATATGATCCTAAAATCATATAGCCCATAACCATTAATATTGGCGCAGCAATTAATGCGAGCTTGGCTATTGAAACTACAAATTTTAAAAATTTATGCTCTTTTACTACTACCTCTTCATCTATCTCCTCTGTTGTTGGGGAGAGATCAATTTTACCTAGTAGCTTATATAAAAATGGTGCTGCTATTAAGTAGCAAACAAATAGGGTAGTACTTACTAAATATGGTGATTGCTCCTCTGTACCAAATATAAAATATAAACAATATGCAACAGTAATTAGGGTAAAAATTGTGGCTATCCTATATTTATAGAGTTTTATATTACCAACTTTTGATACTGGTTGGTTTAAGTAAAATGCATAAATGCGTTTGCCAAATAGTAATATTGCAGAGTTAAAAAACGCAATAACTGCAATTAACTTTAGCCATGTATTATAAGAGGTATTTTGTTTTACAATTTGCCACTCACTTTGCAAGTTTGAGAGGCTCTTGCCAGTAAGTGGGAACTCAAATTTTTTGAATAAAAAATCACTAAATGTATCTGCATTTAAAGAGCTGATTTGTGATAATAACTTATTGGATTGTGCCTCTAATAAACGTGCCTTTTTTAGTGATGCACTTGCTTTAGCAAGGTCCGTTTGAATTAAATTTTTTTGAGTTAAAAGAGTTTGATCTTCCTTACTTAAATCGGTTTCATCTCCATCAATTGTTAATGTATTTAGGAGCTGTTTGTTTTCTTCAATATTAGCTTCAAACAATTTTTGCTGCTGTATAGCCTCATCTCTAATGTCACTAATCTCTTGTTTGATTTTTGCAGTAGAGGATAAATTATATACCGTTTGTTTTTGAGGAATCTGACTCTCAATTTGTATTAAGCTTTGTAGCTGTTTATCAACATCAAACGAGTAAGAGATACTAGTTGATAAAAATATAAAACTTAATACCGTTAATAGATACTTCATATATGCCCTGCCTTATAGTTAATTCAATTAATTTGTCATATGTTTACAGCTAGGTAAATTTGCATATTTAACAGCTGCCCCCTAAATAATTAAATGGGGGTTACGGCTAAAATTGCCTTGGCTCTTTTTAAATCAGCTTGATAGTATTAATATACAACCATGCGCTGATTTCAAAATTCCAAAACAATTTTAGACGCGTAACAAACATACGACAAATTAATTGAATTAACTATATTAACAAACTAGCCGCAAAAACAAGGATAGATAGCAAAAAGTTTATAACAAGGGTTTTTATCTTTCATAAACATGGTGATATATCAATGTCACTAAAAGCCTGATATGTGTGTTTAGTAAGTAACTTATAGTTAATTGTATTAACTATAGTCTTTCTTATCAGGAAGAAAACCACCTACTTGCATATTCCACAACTTATTATAATGCTCTTTTTTAGTAAGCAGCTCATCATGAGTTCCATGCTCGATAATTTCACCATCTTTAAATACTAAAATTTTATCCATTTCAGAAAGGGTAGATAAACGATGAGCAATTACAACAGTGGTTCGCCCTTGCATGAGGCTTTGCAGGCTTGCCTGAATATATTTTTCAGTCAATGAGTCTAAAGCAGAGGTTGCCTCATCCAAAATAAGAATAGGGGCATTTTTTAATATTGCTCTTGCAACAGCAATGCGTTGACGTTGACCCCCGGATAATTTAACCCCGCGTTCACCAACTAGTGCATTATACTGCTCTGGCATCTCTTGTATAAAATCATGGCAATGCGCTTTTTTAGAGGCCTCTATAACCTCTTCGTCAGTTGCATCTAGCCTTCCGTAACGGATGTTTTCCATCAATGTACGATGAAAAAGAGTCGTGTCTTGTGGGATCATAGATATATTCTCACGTAGAGAATTTTGCGTTACATCAGCGATATTTTGTTTATCAATACAGATCTTACCGCTTTCAACATCATAAAAGCGCAAAATTAAGTTAACAAAAGTACTTTTTCCACTACCAGAAAAACCAACTAATCCAATTTTACTACCAGCATCTATAGTGAGGGTCTTGCCTTTAAATATATCTTTTTCAGGTGTGTAGTTAAAATGTACATTATCAAATATAATCTCACCTCTTTTTACCACTAATGGTTTAGAGTCAGGCTTATCCGTAATATCATGAGGAGACGCAATAATTGAAAGAGCTTGTTTGCAAATACCTACCTCTTTAAAAATATGGGCTAACTCCATACCTAAGTGCCAGGTTTGGTGCAATAATCCTGTGCTCATAAAAACCATTAATACAAGATCACCAGCACTTATAATATTTTGCTGCCAGCCTGTTATAAGAAGATATATAATGCTCCCAAACATCACTAAAGCTGGTATTTCAAATGCTACTGTGAGCTTCCATATTGAGATCTCAGTTTTAAAAAACTTTTTACGGGCGCTTTCTTGATGCTTGCCGATATAATCTTTTTCATAAGATCCGCGGGCAAATAAGCGCATATTTGTTATGTTTGTTAACACATCTACTATTTTGCCTGTAAGCGTGCTTATACTATCTGCATGTAGTTTAGAGTATGTACCTATTTTGCGAGCAAAATAGTATGCAAGCCCCATATGTACTATAAACCAAACAGACAAAATACCTGTAAACTTTGGGTTTATATTATAGCTGATAATAAGCGTAGCTATAGCCACACTTAAAGTTGTTATAATTTGCCAGCGTAATAGATGGAATAAATTGATAAAAGCACGTGGTAGATCTCCAATCTTATTCGCTATACTACCAGCAAAATTATCTGCAAAATAACTATGTGAGTGTTGCTTTACATAATCTAGTATGCTCATGCGCATATTAGCATCTAGCTTAGGTATAATATATACGTATAGTAAATGCTGGCCCCTAAAAATTATCACTAATAAAATCCAGCAGCCAAAATATAATGTTAAGGGTGAGGATATGATAGAAAAGATCTCCCCTTTATCACCCTCAAACTGAGTAATAGCATCTACTATCAGTTTTAGTGCATATGGCATAACATTTGCTTCTAAAACAATAACCATGGGCGAGATAAACAGCACTAAAAACGCCAATTTATGCTGTGAAATAAAATGCCAGAAAAAAGACAATAATGTTTTTGGTAATTCTTTTGCTATGTGTTGCCCCTATTCTTAACTAAGGTTGATACTAACCTGATTTTATTAATATAGGCTTAATAAGTATAGCTGCAAAGGTTAGAACAATAAAATACGCCGTGACTCATTATAAATAATGGTCGGGGAGACAGGATTTGATTTTGCTGCCTCACGTAACCATTGCTCACATTATGTTACAGAGATTTATAAAGATGCAATGTGTGCCACAAATGTTACCCACTATTTAGGCTAAATAAGTGTAATTTTCAAGTGGATTTTGCTTTTTAAATCTCTTTCTTGATCGGGAATATGAATCCCTCTAGCTTGTGATAACATTTTTAGATATTACTCTTAACAACAGCTAGTAGTCTCTTTTTAAATTTTACCGGCGGTTTGGAGCTGTTTATATTTCTCTGGTGGTTTGCTTTGTGTACGTGTCCTTAAACTATACGATGTTACACCGGTAACCCCAAGCCAGATTGCCCTTGTTTGTTAGTTGATACCCGTAGATAGGCTATATATTTATTTTGCTGATTCATAATAACTCCTATTACCCAATACCCATGCTTTGTTCGGGGTAAAGGTTGGTTTATTACGAACACTAACTTAATAGCGTTACCAGTCAGGCTAAAAACGACATGCTTACGTTAATTGTCTATTTATGTAACATATAAATAGAGAGGCCCTCTCCAGATGTACATCACTACATTAGGTTAGGAGAGGGCCAGTAGAGAAGAGAAAGCCATCAATCTTCTCTGCATCTCTGTAAGATGTTATTTATATCATCAGCACTTAGGTTACCTGCGTTAGTTATGGCATCAGATACTAATATAGGTGCTGTTACTGTAGAGGTTGCATCAACATTTACGCTATCGGTAAATGTGCTTGTACCATTTAATGTTAGGTTACTACCGTTAGTGGCACTTAAGGCCTCAAAGTTAGTAATATCTGTACCATTAATTGTATCGCTTACACCGTTGGTAGTAAAGCTAGCTTCGCTGATGATCTAAATAGAACAAGAAATGGTAATGCTCCAGAAAACCTATCAATCATTAAACGCATAGCGCTCAATCTACTCAAACATGAAAAAACAACAAAAACTGGAATCACAGC
>Ga0163111_10001341_pt1 | contig 15116 bp, 11 predicted proteins | sample CRUFie1St18metaG_FD_109645 | JGI IMG/M metagenome (GOLD analysis project Ga0163111, IMG submission 109645) | Marine microbial communities from the Costa Rica Dome - CRUD Field 142mm St18 metaG | ecosystem: Environmental > Aquatic > Marine > Oceanic > Photic zone | place: Costa Rica: the Eastern...
CAATGGCAACCAGCAACAACTTAACATGTACGATGATAATACTCTGCTTGTTCCTTACGGCGAAGGTTATAAAGTCAAAGGAAAAATAGTAATAGAAAGAGACCCTAATTCTTCAAAAGGCATTATCAATCTTAAAGGAGTTAGGGTAAAAGCTGTATCAACAACAGGTGAAATTTTTACAACACTCACAGACGAAAACGGCTATTACTCTCTAAGTGTACCCCACTCTGGGCACTATAAGGTTTCAGTTAATAATATTTTTGGCAATCAATTTTATATTAATAATAATCAAATGGTGATTCAATTTGATGGGTTTAAAATATTTAACTTAGACTTTGAATTTATAGAAGGTAAAAGAAATGTAAATATCAAAGGAAACTATCAATTTAATTTTGGGAAAAAATAACCTAAATTATATATCCATTAACTCATCTAAATTTTAGAGCTTATATTTATGTTTTAAAATGGCTTTAAAACAATCCTTACAACAAAGACTTTTACAAAAGTTGTCTCCTCAGCAAATTCAATTAATGAAGATGCTGCAACTCCCTACAATAGAGCTAGAGAAAAGAATCAAGGAGGAGTTAGAAATTAATCCCGCTCTTGACGAAGGTGAAGAACAGGCTTCTGAAGATGAATTTACAGAAGAATCTGATGATAAAAGAGACGATTTTAATTTTCAAGATTACACTAATGATGAGACACCAAGCTATAAGACTCAATCCAACAACTTTAGCAAAGGACAGGAAGAACACCAAAAACCCCTTTCTTTTGGCGACTCTCTTTCTGAAAGGCTCCTAAAGCAAATTGATTTAAAAATTAAAAATGAAAATCAAAAAAAAATAGCAGAACACATCATTGGCAATCTAGATGAATCTGGGTACCTAAGAAGAGAGCTATTTAATATTGTTGATGACCTTGCTTTTTCTCAAAACATATTTGCTGATGAAGAGGAACTCGAGCAGATATTAGCTGAGGTTCAAGATCTTGAGCCGCATGGAGTAGGGGCCAGGAACCTGAAAGAATGCCTATTAATTCAACTTAGAAAAAAGAATAAAACAATTGCCATTAAAACGGCTGAAGTTATTTTAGAAAAATGCTTTGAATCGTTTACCAAAAAACACTATGCTAAAATTTCTAAAAAATTAGACATAAATAATGACGCCATAAAAGATGCGATTGCTGAAATTGTTAAACTTAACCCCAAGCCTGGTAACTCGTTAATAGACTCACAAAGTGATATTCAACAAATTACGCCAGATTTTACCTTAATTGACAACGATGGAATTCTCTCAGTTGAACTTAATCAGAGGAATTCTCCCCAACTTAGAGTTAGCAATGATTATATAGAAATGATTAAAGGATTTCAGCAAGGGGCTAAGAATAAGCGAGATAAAGATGCCATATTATTCATTAAGCAAAAAGTTGATGCAGCAAAGTGGTTTATAGATGCTGTAAAACAAAGACAGAACACCTTGCTTATAACAATGAAAGCAATTATTAGTTTTCAGAAAGAGTTTTTTTTATCAGGTGATGAAAAAAAATTAAAACCCATGATTCTTAAAGATATTGCATCTATAGTTTCAATGGATATTTCTACCATTTCAAGAGTTGCCAACTCAAAGCATGTGTCAACTCCATATGGTATTTTTTCTTTGAAATATTTTTTTAGTGAATCATTAACTACGGATTCTGGAGAAGAAGTTTCTACAAGAGAAGTTAAAACAATCTTAAATGAAGCCATAAATAAAGAAGACAAGAGCAAGCCATTAACAGATGAAAAACTAGCATCTTTGTTGAAAGAAAAAGGATATTTAATTGCAAGAAGAACGGTTGCAAAATATAGAGAACAATTAAATATTCCAGTAGCAAGACTGAGAAAAGAACTTTTATAACGATGAAAACCTTTTGTAAAATTATTTCATTTATTTTTCACCCTGTCTTCACGGTCATGTACTCTTATTTCATTTATTTTCACATGGACAGCATTTATAACCAAATGCTGTTTTTAGCTGCTCCTAAAATTTATTTTCCATTATTTTCATTTCTCTTTCTTATGGCCGTTTTTTTTCCATTATTAACCGTGTATATCATGCATAAAAATAAGTTAATTAGCAGTATTGCTATTCCAAAAAGAAAGGAGAGGTTACCTGTTTTAGCCCTTGTTATAATTTACTACTCAATGACCTACTATATTTTCAGATATTGGAACACAACATTATTAAACCTATTGCACCCTTATTTATCTTTTTTATTTGCAGGATTAATACTTCTTTTATTATTAGCTCTCATTACTTTAAAATGGAAAATTAGCATTCACGCAGCATCTATTGCTGCTTTAGCAGGAGGAATCACGGCTTTAACATTTATTGCACAGCCTATCATAAACTTGAAACAAATATTTTTTGTTAATGCTGTGTTATTAATTTTTATTGGAATGGTATCTTTTTCTAGAATGTATTTAAAAGCACACAGTGCAACTCAAATACTTGCGGGGATTTCATTAGGGTTCAGCCTGGCTTTCATTGTAGTTTTCAATCAACTTTATATTTAGATTTTAATTCCAATTCCCAGTTCCACGCATGTTGAAGAGCATCTTTCAAACTAAACTTAGGTTCCCAATTTAATTTTTTTTTAATCAAGCTATTGTCGGCATATATTTCAGGAACATCTCCACTCCTTCGATCTCCAAATTGATAATTAACGTTTAAATTATTTATCTCTTCAAAACAATTAACCAACTCTAAAACGGAGCTTCCTTTACCAATACCTACGTTGTAAACATTTTTTGACATGATTTTATTTTTTAGTGATAACACATGTGCTCTAGCTAAGTCGACTACATGAATATAATCCCTTATGCAGGTACCGTCAGCAGTGTTGTAGTCATTGCCAAAAATGGTCAACTGCTTCCGCTTTCCTATGGCTGTTTGTGTAAGGTGTGGCACAAGATTACTGGGGACACCCAAAGGCAACTCTCCAATTAAAGAGGACGGGTGCGCACCAATAGGGTTAAAATACCTTAATATCGTTAATGATGTTTGTTTTTTTGTTTTAAAAAAGTCGGTTAGTATTTTTTCACCAACTTGTTTTGTATATCCATAAGGTGAAAAAGCAGGTTGAATCGGTGTTTTTTCATTCACAGGGATACAAGAAGGTTCTCCATAGACCGTACAAGATGAAGAAAAAATAAATGAACTTAGATTAAAGTTGTTGATTACTTCTAAAAGCTTAATAAGATTTCCAATGTTGTTGTGATAGTATTTAAGGGGGTTTAAAACAGATTCATTAACAGCTTTGTCTGCAGCAAAATGAATAAGGCCTGCTGGTTTTTCATTCTTAATAATCGTGCTAACTTTATTTTGGTCACCAATATCAGCACAATGAAAAATAACTTTTCTACCAATAATCTTTTCAATATTATCTACTATAAACGATTTAGAATTTCTAAAATCATCAATAATAATAGGCTCATAACCTTCATTGACAAGCTCTACTGCTGTGTGTGAACCAAGAAAACCAGCTCCTCCTGTAAGTATTATTTTCATAATTAATTAAGAAATGTAAAAGTATTTATTTTTTAAAAAACTTAACACTATCAATCATTAGTTATAAATTAAATATAACTAGTTGACACTAAAAAGAAGAAAGCCCTTAAGGCCCATCAATCCATGAATTAAAAGCCTAAAAATCTATTCTATAATAGAAAATAGGCAAAAACCCTAATTGATAATTTTCAGAAACATCATCATCTAAACTAGGGGTGCTATTAGGCGCATAAGAGTAGCTAAGAATATTTTGATTTCCAATGACCCATTTTTCTTGACCGTCAATCAACCTTTTGTTAGGGAAAATATTTACTAAATCAATTCCTATTTCGTGAGTGACCTTTTCCTTGTTTATTTTATAAGTGGTTTTAATATCAAACCTAAAATAATCTTTGAATTTATCTTCGTTAAATCCTTCATCTTGAAAAATAACCTCTCCTTGTTCTGCTGAGGCTATGGGATCAACAATACCCTTTCTTTTACCGCCAGCTCCAGTTGCTTTAATTCCTAGCCCAAGTACATTGTTATTTCCAACATTAAATTCCTTTCCTGCTAAAAAGTTTACGGCATATATCCCATTAAAGCTGGTATTTCTTTCAATATTATCACTTGGCGTATAACGAGAGTTGTATATACAACCTGAAAATAATGCATGCCAGTTTTTATTAAAATAACGCTGTAATGTAAACTCTAATCCATAATTATAACCAGTCCCTTCGTTGTTTAAAGTATCTGGAAAAACTCTTGCAAAACCACTTCCTGCATTAGTTAAGGAAAATGCAGATGGTGACACCTCTACAGGAATTCCAGTTAAATCTTGATAATAAGCCTCCGTTTTCAAACCAAAGTTTTTATTCAATTTTTGCGAGTAACCTAATACTATATGTTTGCTATAGGTTAAGTCTAGGCCTTGGTTATGAGCAGATGAGCTTCCTTCATTTATGTAGTATCTGCTATATAGTGGTTGTGTTTGTGAATGATAGCCTAATCCAAAGGAAAAAGCACTTTTATCATTAACATTCCACTTTAAACCTAGCCTTGGCTCAACAGGTGAGAAGTTAGTAACAGGATTGTCCGCATTGTCTTCGTTAATATTTATAAATAAGCTTGTTAAACCAGCAGTAAGCACCAAATCGTCAGAAAACTTATGTTTCCAACTTACATAGGGTTGAATTTGAAAACAGTTTCCTTTGGAGTCGAATCTTCTTCTATAGGTTTGAAGGGAAGCATTAGTAGCCACACTGTCTAAAAAATCAAAATTGGTAAAATCTGCAACCCATCCAATTTTTAAAGTGTTTTTTTTATTCAATTTTTTATTTAACGAACTTGAGTTAGAATATCTTACTTTATTAAAATCATATGCCATATAATCATTAAGAGAAAAATCAGACCAATCGTTAGGATCATTTCTTGTGATAGTGTCGTGTTCCGAGGCTTGATTTTCAATATTCACACATGTTGTTGATTTAATAAAAGAAGTTTCATTTAAGGGTTTGGTATAAGTAAATCCGGAAACCATCATATTGGTACCAAATCTTTGGTCTTTCGTGTTTTCACCATATAGGTCAATCTCATCAGGATCGGTTTGTTCGCTTATAAGAATCTCAATATTACTATTTCCGCCTAATGCCCAAAGTGATAAATTTCCTCCGTTTTTAAAAGGAAGATTCACTTTAGCTGCAAAATCTTGATAGTTTGGAATGGCTGAAGTCCCTAAATTAATACCTAGTAAATTGAAAATTTTAAGGGTGGCTCTTCTATACATTACAAGGAAGGAGGCTGCACTATTTTTGGAAAGAGGTCCTTCCATTAAAAACTCTGCCCCAAAAAGCCCAACTTGACCAGTAAACTCAGTCTTTTCATTATTTCCATTTCGGATTTTTAAATCAAAAACACCAGCCGTACTATTGCCATATTCTGATGGAAAAGCTCCAGAAAAAAAATCACTATTTCCTAAAAACTTATTGTTTAAAATACTTAAATGCCCCCCCGAAGAGCCAGAAATTGCAAAATGATTAGGGTTTGGAATGGTAATTCCCTCTACCCTGTAGATAACACCCAAAGGAGAATTTCCCCTAACAATAATATCATTTCTACTGTCATCTGCACCTTGAACACCAGCAAAATTAGAGGCCATTCTAGCCGGGTCACCTCTACTACCAGCATACCTTTCTGTTTCTTCGACTGAAAATTGTTGGGCACTAATAATGGCCATTTCATTATTTACTTCTCTATTTTCATTTGCAGAAACCTCAAAAGCTTCTAACATTTCTGTAGATTCTTCAATGGAAATGTTTAGAACAACTTCTTTTCCAGAATTTACCACCACAGTTTGCACTTGTGGCTTGTAGCCTATGAAAGTAAATCTTATTTGATGTCTCCCCAATGGAACATTTTCAATTTTAAAACCTCCGCTCATGTCTGTTGCCACACCATTGTCAAAATCTCCATCAACAAACTTTACGTTTACACCTGGCAATGGAAATTGAGACTCCAAATCAACAACTTTTCCTTTTACGGTTTGTTGAGCATATAATAATGAGCTGGATAAAAATATTAGGGCAAATAATAAAGATCTGATTTTCATTTTGTTTGAATTTTTAATAAAAATATATGAAATAAATAACAACTAATGTAGGCAAATGACACACAAACACACTTTTTTTATTAAATTAATTTAGCTTATACTCTTGACAATCAGAAGTTTACACCAAAATAAAAGTATTTTTTAAGCCCAGACCCTATTCAGTAAAGAATTAAATAGGGGAACACCGTCTTCATTTCCAAGCAAAGAATCAACAGCTCTTTCAGGGTGAGGCATCATCCCCATCACATTTTGCTGTGAATTAGAAACTCCAGCAATATTTTTTGTAGAACCATTTGGGTTATTTAGCTCTGAAACATCTCCGCTGCTGTCACAATATTGAAAAAGAACTTGATTATTGGAGAACATTTTTTCTATAGCTTGCTCATCAGCATAATATCGCCCTTCACCGTGAGCTATCGGAATTTTATATGTACTATTAAAATCAATATTTTTAGTAATACCAGATGATTTAGACACCGGCTTGAGAAAGGTGTTTTTACAAATGAATTTTTGATTATCATTATGAAGAAGAGCTCCTGGAAGCAACCCTGCTTCACATAAAATTTGAAACCCGTTACAGATTCCCAAAACCAGCCCCCCTTTTTGAGCGTGCCTAACTATTTCCTTCATTATGGGAGAGAACCTAGCTATTGCCCCAGATCTTAAGTAATCTCCATAAGAGAATCCACCAGGCAAAACTATTAATTCGCAATTTTTAGTGTCTTGCTCTTTATGCCAAAGTTCAGCTACTTCTTGCTCAAGTATTTTTCCTAACGCATATATCATGTCATGATTACAATTAGAACCCGGAAAAGTTACCACACCACACTTCATAAGTTTGTCAAATTTATTTCAAATATATAAGAAACAAAGAAACTTATACACTCTAAATAATATATGTTATTATAATATATCCAACAACTGAAATGCCAATGAAAGAATTTGGCAACCAATTAGATTTAGCATTTAAAATAGTACTTGAAATTAATATGGAAAATGGAAAAACAGCCCCATATAGAACAGGACTATTCAACCCAAAGGAAAAGTAGTTAAATAAAAATTGCACCACACAACAAAATAAAAGTGCAATAATAATCCAAGAAACTTTTTTATACCTGTTACTAGAGCTTATATAGGATAAATAAAGAGTTCTAAAGCTTATTAATAACCCAATCGAAATAACAATTAAAAAATAAATCCAATTCTCAAAATCATTGTTTAAATACCCATCTTTAATTGCCCACCAATTCTCTATCCAAAAAGGTAATTTTCCAAAAACTAAGCCTGCAGTTATAAGGTAGACAGTAATGAATAAAAACCCTACTATAGGCATCACATATTCCCTCCATTCAAAAGGACGGATAAAATATAACACCACCCAAACCATAGGGATAAGAAAAGCATTATAAACGTAAGCAATACTGCTTAATAAGAGCCAGCAAGCAGCATTAAAAACCTCAATTTTACATGATTTATTTCTATAAATTTTCATTAAGTTCTCTATAGCAAGAACCGCAAAAAGATTAGCAATAGCTGGTAAAACTGCTTGATGAATAGGACACATTAAAATTATTGTAATGGTGTATATAAGCCCACAGGCATAGTTAGTTCTTTGAAAAAAGACACTTTTATTTATAATAAAGTTAATTTTAAACGCAGTAAAGAAAACCACAAAAACATAGATGCAGTAAACCAAAAACTTATTAATGGAAAAGTAGGCTAAAAAGGGCCAAAAGAAATTATAGTTATGATCATTGATATAGTGATTTACAATTCCAAAAATTAGTGCCGACCACGATATTACTATAAAATAGAAAGGGCTATTAGACCTAAGAAAGCTCAACATTAATACAAATTAATCATTAAAGACATGAAAAAGAATGCCCAGATACAATTATTTTATACTTTTGGAAAAAAATAAAATATGAATTGGCTTTTACACCCTATTAGAGATTTTTTAGTTTGGATGTTTGAAAACACACTCGAACCTTTAGGAAATACCCCAAATGCAATTTTTTTCTTTGTTTTTTTAGGAGGAGGGATCTACTGGATGTTTTTGCAAAACAAGCTCAATAAAAAAGCAGATGTAGATTCGGAGCAGATAAAATAATTAGCTTTTTTTAACCATATCTCTCCCAATGTCTTTTCTGTAATATTGTTTATCAAATTGAATTTTTTCAATATTACTGTAGGTCTTCTTTAGTGCAGTTTCTATGTTTTTTCCATACGAGGTAACGGCAATAACCCTTCCGCCATTTGATACTATTTTATTATTTCTTATAACAGTGCCAGCATGAAAGGCTACTGACTTATCATCTAGTTCACCAATAGTTATTTCTTTATTTTTTTCATATTCTTCAGGATAACCACCAGACACCATCATTACTGCGGTTGTTGTCCTAAGGTCAATTTCAACATCTCTTTCTGATAAAGTATCAGTAGCTATTCCATCAAAAAGTTCTAAGATATCAGACTTTAATCTAGGCATAATAACTTCTGTTTCAGGATCGCCCAGCCTGCAGTTATATTCAATAACATAAGGATCGCCTTTTACAGCAATGAGACCAAAAAAGATGAATCCAGAATAATCGATACCCTCTTTTTTAAGACCTTTGACAGTTGGTATAATAACTTGATTCTCTACTTTATCCATAAATTCCCTATTCGCAAAAGGTACTGGCGAAATAGCTCCCATTCCACCTGTGTTAAGCCCTGTGTCTCCCTCGCCAATTCTTTTGTAGTCTTTGGCCTCAGGTAATATTTTATAGTTTACACCATCCGTAATAATAAAAACACTTAGCTCCACCCCACTTAAAAAATCCTCAATTACTACTATTTCACTGGATGATCCAAACTGACCACTAAGTAGTTTCTTTAATGATTTTTTGGCCCTATTCAAATCTTCTTCTATAATAACCCCTTTTCCTGCAGCCAAACCATCAGCTTTTAGCACGTAAGGACCCTCTTTTTGTTCTAAATAGTCTATTGCTTCTTGTATCTGGTGTTTTTTAAATGATTTCGATTTAGCAGTGGGAATTCTATGCCTTTTCATAAAGGCTTTTGAAAAATCTTTACTTCCCTCAATAATTGCCCCTTCTTTTTTAGGCCCAATTATAGCAATATGACTAAGCTTTTTAGTTTCTTCGAAGTAATCATGAATGCCATCAACTAGAGGCTGTTCAGGGCCGACTACCACCACTTCAATTTGATGCTGGACACAAAAATCCCCCACAGCTTTAAAGTCGTTTATATCCATTGCAATATTTTCTGCAATTTCTGAAGTACCAGCATTTCCTGGAGCAACGTATAGTTTTTCCAGTTGAGAGCTTTTACATATTTTCCAAGCCAGAGCGTGTTCTCTTGCTCCTGAGCCTAACAATAATAGTTTCATAAAATACTTTTAACAAATGAAAGCAATTTATAAACCATGTAGGCAATTTTTTTTTTAACAACTAGGATTTGTTTTAAACAAACTATATTTGTACGTGATATTATTAAATTTCAAAAAATGAAAAGTATAAAACCATTATTCTTAATTTTTTTTCTCTTTTGTTCGTTTATTTCTAATGCTCAAAACAAAAAAATATCATTTCTAGTAAATGGCATGTGTGGTATGTGTGAGGATCGAATAGAAAATGCTCTTGACATTAAAGGCATTAGTTTCGCCTCTTGGAACCAAGAAACAAAGATGTGCAATGTCACGTTTAACATGAAAAAAGTATCTGAAAAAGAAATACACCAGTTGCTGGCCAAAATCGGTCATGATACGCAAAAATGCAAAGCAACTGATGAAGCATATAATAGTTTACACCAATGTTGCCACTACAAAAGAACTGATAATATAGAGTGAGAAAATTAATTGTATTGATTGGTGTTTTAATTTCTAGCTTTTACCAAAGCCAAGAAAATAAAAATGTTAAATATGTTTCTGGTAACGTATTCGAAATAAACAACCAGGACTCTCTTTCACCACTTCCTGGAGTAAACATTCGTTTTTTGTCATCTACTACAGGAACTTCAACAGATAATAAAGGGTCTTTCAAAATCCCATATACTCCATCAGATAAACAACTTATTTTTAGTTATACTGGATACCAAACAGATACTTTAGAAATTAAAAGCAATAAGGCGCTTAACGTAGTAATGTTAGAAGGAAAAATTCTTGAAGATTTAGTAGTGGAGTTTAAAAAAGGTAGTTATAGATTCTCTAAGATTGACCCAAGAAATGTTCACATCATTGGTCAAGATGAGCTCAGAAAAGCAGCCTGCTGTAACTTGGCAGAAAGCTTTGAAACTAATCCATCCATAGACGCCACCTTTACTGATGCAATAACTGGAACCAAACAAATTCAAATGTTGGGGCTTGCAGGAAAATATGTGCAAATGTTATCAGGAAATATTCCTGTGATTAGAGGACTCTCAAATATATACGGATTAAAACAGATACCAGGCCCATTTATTGACCAAATTTCAGTGTCAAAAGGTTCAGGCTCTGTAGTCAATGGTTATGAAAGCATGGTTGGGCAGATAAACTTAAACTTGAAACAACCTGAAAATGCAGAAAAATTTCATTTTAACTTTTATTTAAACCAAGCTGGAAGAAATGAATACAACACTTTTTATAATATGGATTTCGGTAAATCTTGGTCTACTACATTTTTAGCCCATTTTGAAGACCAAAGCAGAATTAATGATAGAAATGTTGATGGATTTTTAGATAATCCTCTTCACAAAGACTATATTTTTTATAATCAATGGAATTACAGATCTAGGCTAATTCATATGGAAGTTGGTGGAAGTGCTGTTTTTAGCACTATGAAGTCAGGAAAAAGAATCCAGTGGGCTGATTCAGCAACGACTACGCAGCCTGATTACGGGGTTGATATTGAAAATTCAAAAGTTAATGGCTTTCTAAAAATAGGATATTTATTTCCAGATGATGACTTTAAAAGTTTAGCGCTACAGTTAAGCAGCACATACAATAGTCAAAATGCTTTAATTGGAGAATCTGATTACAATGGTACGCAGCTTAGTAGCTATTTAAATTTGATTTATCAACAAGAATTTGGAAAAAATAAAGAAAATAACTCTTTTAAAGTTGGTGCTAGCTGTCAACTAGATAGCGTGAATGAAAATCTAATTCGTAGACACCTTTATGACAATTCAATTTCAGGGCTTTCTTTTAAATGGCTTGAAGTAGTTCCAGGTATTTATGGAGAATTTAATCACAATTCAGAAAAATTCGGTGTTATTTCAGGCTTGAGACTGGATTACACATCCTATTATAGAAAATATTTTGTCACTCCAAGACTTCACCTAAGATACTCTCCTAACACAGACTTAGCTTTCAAAATAATGGCTGGAAGCGGCAGAAGGACTCCTTTTATGATTATGGAAAATATTGGGTTTTTGGCTAGCTCTAGAAAGTGGAACTTGGATTCTTATGGGCTTTTTGGATTAGGGCAGGAGTACTCCTGGAATTTTGGTGCTGCTATTTTAAAAGAGTTCACCCTTTTTAATAGAGAGGGCACTCTAACCATTGATGCATATCATACTTTTTTTGAAAATCAGTTGGTGGTAGACCTGGATGAGTCTGCAAGAGAAGTTGATTTTTATGCCTTGGAAGGAAAATCTTTTTCCAATTCATTTCAAGCGGAATTAAATTATGATTTTAACAGAAGGTGGTCTCTAAGAACTGCCTACAGATTTTTAGATGTTCAAAAACAATATCAAAGCGGCCTTAAAGAAAAACCACTTTTATCTAAACATAGGGGCTTTCTAAATATTGCCTACTCTTCAAGAAAACATAATAAAAGCCAGTGGAAAATTGATTTTACAACCCAGTTAATTGGTAGCCAAAGAATCCCATATACTGGGGATAATGAACCTCTTTTTCAATTACCTTTAAGAAGCGAAAGCTATTTAGTAGCTAGCGGACAAATAACAAGAATTTTTAGTCCTCAAGTGGACGCCTATTTAGGAATAGAAAATGCTTTAAATTATACTCAAAATAACCCTATATTATCATCTGAAAACCCCTATAGTGAGCACTTTGATAGTTCTTTAATTTGGGCTCCTATTTTTGGCAGAATGATTTATCTAGGATTTAGATTTACACTAAAGGAATAAATGGTATTGGCTTAAAACAAAATCCTTTTTCTTGAAGTGCTTTTATTATTGGTAATAATGATGAAAGAGTGAGATCTTTAAACTTGTCGTTATCGTGCATCACTATAATACTACCGTTTCTTACGTTGTTGACTACGTTAGTTATTACCTCTTTCGATGTTAATTTTAAGTCAAAGTCTCCGCTTACAACATCCCACATAATAATTTGAAATTTTTTTTTTAAAATTTTTAAAGATTTGATATTAAACTTACCAAATGGGGGTCTAAATAAATTGCTATTTATCAATTCGGTTGCTTGATGTATATCATTCTGATAAATGCTACTATTAATTTTCCACCCATTTGGGTGAGTCATGGAGTGATTACCAACACTATGTCCACTGGCTATTATTTTTCTATATAAATCGGGATTTTTAATAACATTTTTACCAACACAAAAAAAAGTGGCTTTAATGCTTTCTTCTTCTAATATTGATAGTATATCCTCCGTAACAAGACTACTTGGTCCATCGTCAAAGGTTAAATAAATATTGGGTTTGTCTGGTGAAAACCTCCAGACTAATTCAGAAAAAATATATGGTACAAAGCTCGGTGTTTTAATCCAATATTTCATTATTTAGCTCCACCGCCCCAAAGCTGTGTATAATAAACGGGAAACTTTTGTTGATTGCTAAAGAAGGCACTTTTTTCTCTGTAATTATTAACAAAAACATCTTTTATTTTAGCGCACACTTCATCATAAGATGTTCCATCTAGCACTCCTTTATTAGCAAAGGAAACGAGCCCATAAACGCTATTATTATCAGGATCAAACATCTTACTTCTGTCCATTCCAGTCAATGACGCCTCCCTTAACATTTCCACATTAAACATAGCTTTACCAAGTTCATTCCAAACAAAATCTAAATGCTTCTTATCCATTGAAGCAAAATGCTTAAGCCTTTGAAGCTGAAGATTCACAAGAGTTTTACCTAACTCATTACCCTTGGCAGTGTCTCCAGCCTCATAATAATTGGAACATAAATAATAACAAATATCATCAGCTGGCACTTGCTCATTCTCTACTGGCATTTCTTCAAAACACAAGTCTAGAACCTCTACAGCTTCATCATATCTATTTTCTGAAATTAATTGATCACTAAGCTTCATCATTTGAAGTCGAAGATTTTGAACCATTCTCATAGTATAGTAATCTACCAAAACCCCTTCACCTTTCATATTTCCCCAAATAAATCCAATACTATCTGTTTCATCATTTCTTTTTTGAAGCAGGTAGTTTCCCTTTAGTAATTTTACCATTTTATTTATATTGGTTCCTCCATTCCCACCGTACTCAATTGGGGACAACTTATAAGTTAAACCTTCACAATACATGTGTTTTTGTAGATATCTATTAGCTTGCATACCCATAATACTAGCAAAGTATATAGGTCTTTTCCATTCATAATTTGCTAAAAGACTTAACACAGCTAAATCAGCCTTATATAACATACTTCCTTTAAGAGTCCATTTTAAAACAGATCTGTAATTAGCTTTCTTTATATCGCTACTATCAATAATTCCATAAGCAATAGCATTTTTCTCATTAACTTCTAGATAAAGGTTGTTAAAGCTGATAAAAGACTCATTATTACAAGAAAAACTTTGGAACTTCTTATTCCTATCATCACTTATAAAATCAATAGCTTCTTGAGCTGAATACCATCTTTGAGGCCATTTACTTATCACTTGGTCACTACTACTAACCATCGTATTTAGTTGAGAGAAAGAGCTTGTGGAATTAGAAAAAGCCAAAAACCCTTTGGCCTTATTTTTATATTCTGGAATATTGTATCCACTTTGAATAATATTTTTTGAATTATTGCTTATATCCTTACTTTTATAATCTTCATCATCATCTTTGAGAGAAGCGGCAATGTCATTTAGCCAGTACGCTTGCTGAACTAAATTAGCTAATTCAGCACTATTATTAGCGCTACCTAAGCTGCTAAGGCCCGACTTAAGCTTGGCTAATTTTTCTTGTATTCTCAGTCTAAGCGCATTAGACTTATACTTAGTATTATCGCTACTACTAATGAGTACATAATCTCTACTTCCGCTTCTGTAAACAGACTCTCTCATATTAATAGGTAAGGGGTCTGATTCATAAGCTCTTTTTTTCATTTGATTGATGTGCCAATCAGTACTTAGTAAAGACATATTAGCCACCCTTACATCTGTTCTCACCCCCTCTACTTCTTGGATATACCAAAGGGGGAAAGTGTCATTATCTCCATTTGTAAATAAAATTGCATTGTAATCACAAGAGTTTAAATAGTTAGCAGCAAAATCTCGAGCAGTAGACCTATTAGATCGGTCATGATCGTCCCAGTTATGATATGCCAAGGTGCTGGGGACAAATAGTCCTAGAATAATGGGAACCATTGGAACTAAAGCCTTGGACTGATACTTTGAGTTTAAAAAGTACATTAAAGAAAGTAATGAGATTGAAACCCCAGAAATATAAGCAAGACTAAGGCCCAAGGTCATTCCATTGCCTGAAACATATTGCGCTCCTAACACTAAAGCGCTTCCACCCCCCCCATAGATCAAAATTTTCTTTAATTGATTAAAATCGGCACTTCTAGCAAAATCAAATAAAGCCCATATTCCTAGCCCTATCCAAATGGAAAAAGCATAAAAAGAAGCCGCATAAGCATAATCTCTTTCTCTAGGTTCGGCAGGCTTTTGGTTAAGGTATATAACAATTGCTATTCCAGTTAGGAAGTAGAGTAAAAACACTACAAACCACCCTTTTGGGTTTTTTAATAAATGAAAGCAAAATCCTATTAGCCCTAAAATTAAAGGCAGCA
>Ga0163111_10001342_pt1 | contig 15114 bp, 12 predicted proteins | sample CRUFie1St18metaG_FD_109645 | JGI IMG/M metagenome (GOLD analysis project Ga0163111, IMG submission 109645) | Marine microbial communities from the Costa Rica Dome - CRUD Field 142mm St18 metaG | ecosystem: Environmental > Aquatic > Marine > Oceanic > Photic zone | place: Costa Rica: the Eastern...
AAGTTCAAAAAAGAATTGGTTTTCCATGCATCATACGACCATCTTTTACCATGGGAGGAACAGGTGGAGGCATCGCATACAATATTTCTGAATTTAAAACGATTTGTGAAAAGGGTCTTGAATTATCTCCAACTAATGAATTGTTAATTGATGAATCGCTTATTGGCTGGAAAGAATATGAAATGGAAGTTGTTAGAGATTGTGAAGATAATTGCATAATTATATGTTCCATAGAAAACTTAGATCCAATGGGCATTCATACTGGAGATTCTATTACAATTGCGCCTGCACAAACACTGACAGACAAAGAATTTCAATTAATGAGAAATGCTTCATTTAAAATTTTAAGAGAAATTGGTGTAGATACTGGTGGTTCAAATGTTCAATTTGCTGTCAATCCTGAAAATGGAAAAATGGTAGTTATTGAAATGAATCCAAGAGTTAGCAGATCATCTGCATTAGCATCAAAGGCAACAGGGTTTCCAATAGCAAAGGTCGCTGCACTATTATCTGTTGGATTTACGCTTGATGAATTAAAAAATGATATAACTGGTGGCCTAACACCGGCATCATTTGAACCTAGTATTGACTATATTGTTACAAAGATTCCTAAGTTTGCTTTCGAAAAGTTTCCTCAAGCAAGCCCAAAGCTCACAACGCAAATGAAGTCGGTTGGAGAGGTCATGTCAATTGGCTCTAACTTTCAGGAATCATTTCAGAAAGCGCTTTGCAGTATGGAGGAAGGCTTAAATGGACTTAACCCCGTAAAGACAAGCAGTAAGAATATTCCTAAAGAAGAGATTCTTAATGAGCTTACTATACCCGGACCTAAAAGAATTTTTTATGTTGCTGATGCAATTCGAAATGGCTGGTCGCTAGAAAAAATACATTCCTTAACAAAAATTGATTATTGGTTTCTAGATCAAATTAAAGAACTAATAGAAATTGAAAATAGCTTAATTCATCTAAATAAAGATGATCTCACTGAGGATCTATTATGGAACATAAAAGAAAAAGGCTTTTCAGATAGCCGAATAGCAGAACTTTTAGGATCAGATGAAAACTTAATTAGAGAGCATCGAAAGAGTTTAAATGTAAAGCCCATATTTAGAAGGGTAGACACATGTGCAGCTGAATTTGCGACATCTACATGTTATATGTACTCTTCGTATGGCGGCATGTGTGAAAGCAATCCAACAACTAATAACAAAATTTTAGTACTTGGAAGCGGACCAAATAGAATTGGTCAAGGTATTGAATTTGATTATTGTTGCGTTCATGCTTCTCTAGCAATGCAAGAGGAGGGTTATGAATCTATCATGGTAAATTGTAATCCTGAAACTGTTTCAACTGATTATGATGTTTCAAACAGGTTATATTTTGAGCCAATAACATCAGAAAAAATTCTTGATATCATTGATAATGAAAAACCTGAAGGAGTAATTATTCAATTTGGTGGTCAGACACCGCTTAAACTTGCAGATATTCTATCTGAAAAAGGTGTAAAGATATTGGGCACGGATGTTGATGCAATTGATAGATCAGAAGACAGAGAAAGATTTCAAGAGTTAGTGAATAAATTAAACTTAAAGCAGCCTTCTAATGCTACTGCAAAAAATTTAAAAGAGGCTTTGGAGAAAGCTAACGAAATCGGCTTTCCCATTGTAGTAAGACCTTCCTATGTTCTGGGTGGAAGAGCGATGCAACTTGTAAACAATATTAAAGAACTAGAAAAATATTTAAATGAAGCAGTTGAAGTGTCAAATAGTAAACCAATTTTATTAGATAGTTATTTAACAGATGCTATTGAGGTTGATGTTGATGTCGTCTCTGATGGACTAAATATTGAAATAGGAGGCATTTTGCAGCATATCGAACAGGCTGGAATTCATTCTGGTGATTCTGCATGTTCTCTTCCTCCATATAGCCTGTCTGATGAAGTTCAAGATGTGATGAAGGAACAAGCAAGAAATATTGCAAAAGAATTAAATATTATAGGATTAATGAATATTCAATATGCTGTAAAGGAGAATGACGTATATATTATTGAAGTTAATCCAAGAGCTTCAAGGACTGTTCCTTTTATATCAAAAGCTATTGGTAATTCTTTAGCAAAAGTTGCATCAAAAGCTATGATAGGCATGACATTGGAGGAACAAAAGTTTTCATCTAAACTGCCAAGTGGCTTATCTTTCGTAAAAGAAGCAGTTATGCCATTTGATAAATTCCCACATGTGGATCCAATTCTTGGACCTGAAATGAAATCAACAGGTGAAGTAATGGGGATTGGGCCTAATTTTGGTGAAGCTTATGCAAAAGCTCAAAAGGGCGCAAATAAAATTTTGAGAAGTTCTGGCGTGGTTTTTATAAGTGTTAAGGAATCAGATAAGAAATATTTAGATAAATTTGTTCCATCAATTATTGAAGCAGGTTTTGAAATTGTTGCAACATCAGGTACTGCAAATTATATTAAAAATCTTGGCTATTTAGTTAAAACAATCAATAAAGTTATGGAGGGTAGGCCTCATGTCGTTGACAGCCTATTAAATAATGAAATCGACTTAGTTATTAATACAACTGAAGGAGCCCCATCAATAAAAGATTCAGCATCAATTAGACAAAGCGCATTAAGAAATAAAATTTTTTGCACAACAACTATGTTTGGTGCTTTTGCAATAATTGATGCTCTTAAAAGTTCTGAAGATAAATGGTCATACGAAACACTCCAAGAAATTAATAAATAAACCTTCTTGTTGTTATAATTCTTACATGAGCAGAATACCACTAACCAAGGAAGGTGAAATTTTAATAAAAGAAAAATTATCTAATTTAAAATTTGTTGAAAGACCTAAGATTTCTGAAGCTATTGCTGAGGCAAGGGCGCATGGAGATCTAAAAGAAAATGCAGAATATCATGCTGCTAAAGAACTTCAAGGTCTTGTTGAGGCTAAAATAAATGAAATAGAGACTGCTCTCACAAATGCACAAGTTATCGATGTTAGGGAGATACCTGAAACTGGGAGGGTTGTATTTGGTTCAACAGTTAAAGTCTATGATTGTGATAATGACAAAGAAGTATTTTTTAAGATAGTTGGAAATTTAGAGTCTGATCCTAATAAGGGTGAGATTTCAATTGATACTCCAATTGCAAAAGGGCTCGTAGGTAAATTTGTTGAAGATGAGGTCAAAATAAAAACACCTTCTGGTAATTTAAATTTTGAGATTATAGAAGTTAAGCACATTTAAGTAATGCATGCAGATAATTGGGCTAATAAAGCAAAACAATTTGGCTACAGATCTAGAGCAGTTTTTAAATTAGAAGAGATTTTAAATAAAGTTCTTCCAAAAAAAAATATAAAAAATGTTCTTGATATCGGCAGCGCTCCTGGGGGTTGGTCACAATATATTATAAAACGATACAAACAAGCTACAGTCTATGCTGTTGATATATTAAAAATGGAGCCATTAGAAGGAGTAAATTTTTATCAAGAGAGCATTGATAATATTGATAATATTGATGAAATAAATAGATTAAAAGGCAATTTTAATCTTGTAATTTCAGATATAGCCCCAAACTTAAGTGGCATAAGCGCAATTGATAATGCAAATATTTTTGAATTAAATCAATTGACTATAAAAGTTGCAAAAGATTATTTAGTTGATAATGGAATGATAATAATGAAAACTTTTCAGAATAATATGCTAAAAAATTTAAGAAAAGAAATGGAATTATCTTTTAAACTAGTTCAAACTTATAAACCTGCTGCATCAAAAAAAAAATCTGGTGAGATATATTTATTCGGAGTGAAATGATTTTATGAGTAGTTTTATGAGAAATTTAATTGTTTGGGTTGTCCTTGGATCACTCATGGTTTATGTATTTAATTTTGTTGATAATGGTTCACCTTCACAGGAACTTCCTTTTAGTGAATTAAGAACTCAAGCATCTGCAGATAACATTCAAAATGTTACATTTAAAGGAGATAGAGAGACAATAATAGGCACCTACAGAGATGGAACTAAATTTTTTGCTCATTACCATAAAGATGATAATTTAACAGAGCTTCAAGGAATATTGAAAGATAAGAATGTCCCATACTCTTATGAAAAGTTAGAACAACCTTCAATGTTCTCTCAATTGTTAGTTGCAGCTTTCCCAATAATATTGCTTCTAGCTATATTTTTCTTCTTTATGAGGCAAATGCAGGGCGGTATGTCGGGTAAGGGCGGTCCTATGTCATTTGGAAGAAGCAAAGCCAAATTAATGGAAGGGGGACAAGTAAAAACAACTTTTAAAGATGTTGCTGGATGTGAAGAAGCTAAGCAAGATGTTCAAGAGCTTGTTGATTTTTTGAAAGATCCAACCAAATTTCAAAAATTAGGTGGCAAAATTCCAAGAGGAGTTTTAATGGTAGGACCTCCTGGTACTGGTAAGACTTTGATTGCGAGAGCTGTAGCTGGTGAAGCTAAAGTACCTTTCTTTACAATTTCAGGTTCTGATTTCGTTGAAATGTTTGTTGGGGTGGGCGCTTCAAGAGTAAGAGATATGTTTGAACAAGCTAAGAAACAGTCCCCATGCATTGTTTTTATCGATGAGATTGATGCGGTAGGTAGACATCGAGGAGCAGGTTTAGGCGGTGGGCATGATGAGAGAGAACAAACTCTCAATCAACTTCTTGTTGAAATGGATGGCTTTGAGGGTAATGATGGAGTAATTGTCATAGCAGCTACTAATAGACCAGATGTTCTTGATCCAGCATTATTAAGACCTGGAAGATTTGATAGACAGGTTGTTGTTGACTTACCTGATATAAGAGGAAGAGAAGCTATTCTAAAGGTTCACATGAGAAAAGTTCCTTTAGATGCAGATGTGGATCCTTTAGTAATAGCTAGAGGTACACCAGGTTTTTCTGGAGCTGATTTGGCTAACTTAATTAATGAAGCTGCTCTGTTTGCAGCAAGATATTCTGACAAAAAGATAGATCAATCTCATCTCGATTTAGCTAAAGATAAAATCATGATGGGCGCAGAACGTAAATCTATGATTTTAAGTGAAGAGCAAAAAAGAATTACTGCATACCATGAAGCGGGACATGCAATTGTTGGCAGGCTTTCACCTAAGCATGATCCAGTATATAAAGTTACTATAATTCCAAGAGGAAGAGCGCTTGGAGTGACGATGTTTTTACCTGAGGAAGATACATATATGCAAAGCAAAGAGTATTTAGAGGGTAGAATAGCAGCGCTATTTGGTGGAAGAATTGCTGAGAGCATCATTAATGGTGACAAGGGAATTACTACAGGCGCTTCAAATGATATTGAGGTAGCAACAAATATAGCTACTAATATGGTTACTAAGTGGGGACTGTCAAAAAGTATCGGTCCATTAAAATATGGTGAAGACGAAGGCAGCCCTTTTTTAGGAAGATCTGCAACAGCACCTGCTCAAAATATGAGCAATGAAACAGCTAAGCAGATTGATAAAGAAGTAAAATCAATCATCGATACATGTTACTCTAAGGCAGAAAATATCCTGAAAGAAAACTTGGACAAGCTTAATGTTATGGCTGACGCACTCTTAAAATATGAGACTATAGATGCTAATCAGATAGATGATATCATGGTTGGCGCTACTCCAAGAGAGCCTAAAGGGTGGTCCGATGATACTCTGTCTGATAAATCTACTAAAAAAACTTCAATAAAAGGAGCTGCAGAAGAGTTATAATCTTTTTCCATGGATTTAAAATTCGGTACCGATGGGATTAGAGGACCTGTCGAAAACGTTATAACACCTGAAGCATGCCTTAAAATAGGTCATGCTACTGGAACTGTTATGAAAGAGCTTGGATGGAATACAGTTCTTATAGGCAAAGATACTAGAGTATCTGGATATATGTTAGAGTCAGCATTACAGGCGGGTTTCATTGCTGCTGGTGTCAACGTAAGTCTTTTAGGCCCACTTCCAACTCCAGGAGTGGCCTATCTTTCTAAAACTCTAAGGAATAAATTTGGTGTCGTTATTAGCGCATCACATAACGATTTTCTTGATAATGGAATTAAAATTTTCAATGAGGATGGCGAAAAGATATCCCGAGATATTGAAAAAAGAATCGAGAAATATATTTCAGCTGATTTAATCCCTGTTGAAACATCAAAGATAGGTAAGGCATATAGATTTGATGAGTCTGGCCCAAGATATATAGAGTTTTGCAAATCAACTGTCCCTTCAAATATATCCTTTTCTTCTTTAAGGATAGTAATAGATTGTGCAAATGGTGCTTGTTATAAGGTTAGTCCTGAGATATTTGAAGAATTAGGAGCTGAGATCATTGAGATTGGAAATGATCCAGATGGATATAATATTAATGATGGATGTGGTTCAACGCATCCAGAGGTTGTAAGAGAAGCAGTTATAAAACATCGGGCTGATTATGGTATATCTCTTGATGGGGATGGAGATAGAGTAATTTTAGTTGATGAAAAAGGAAATATATTGGATGGCGATGATCTTTTATATATTTTAGCTTTTTCAAATCCTAATCGAACCGGTCCGTGGTCTGGCGTGGTTGGAACAATAATGAGCAATCATGGGCTTGAAGATGGAATTAAAAAACTTGGATATAAATTTAAAAGAGCAAATGTTGGTGATAAGCATGTTAGTAAAATGCTGTTAGATAAAGGCTGGATGCTTGGTGGAGAGACTTCTGGACATATCATTTGTAAAGATTTGGTCAGTACAGGTGATGGAACCATTGCAGCTTTAAAAGTGATATCATCATTGTTGCTTTTAGAAAAGAAGCCCAGTGAAGTTTTATCAAATTTCACAAAAATACCTCAAGCAAATATTGCTGTATCAGTAACTAATAAAGATATTGTTAATGATAAAGATCTTAAGCGCTTCCTGAAGGAAGTTGAATCAGACATGACTGTAAAAAGAATATTGGTAAGACCTTCTGGAACAGAATCTAAAATAAGAATTATGGTTGAAGCTCCCGAGAAAAAAGTTGCTGAAAAGTATGCTAAAGATATTGAAAAAATTATTAAATCAAAATCATGATAATTGCTAATTGGAAATCAAATATCATTGATATTGAGAATTGGTTTAAAGATTTCAATAATGTTTATAAGCCTAGGTTTAAAAAAGTAAATATAGGCATAGCGCCACCCTCAATATATGTTGAAAAACTTATAGTCAATCATGTTTTAGAAGTTCATAGTATTCAAGCAGGAGTGCAAGATGTGGATCATTCATATGGCTCAAGAACAGGTGCTATATCTGTAGATATGGTTCGTGAATCAGGTTGCAGATTTGCAATAATTGGCCATTCAGAAAGAAGAAATATTTTTAATGAAGACAACGATCTGATAAAAGAAAAACTTTACAGTCTTAATAATAAAGTTAAGGTTGTTTTATGTATTGGAGAGACTAAAGAAGAAAATGAAAAGGGCACAACAAAAGATGTAATTAGAGATCAACTTGATATTGTTAATGGATTTAAGTTAGATGAATCATTTACTTTAGCGTATGAGCCTGTTTGGGCAATTGGAAGCGGTTTAACGCCCGAGCCAAAAGATATAAATGAAATTCATAAATATATAAAAGATGTTGTACAATCCAACTCTGCAAATAACCTTGTACCTAAAGTTTTATATGGTGGAAGTGTTACAGATAAAAATGCTGAAAGCTTTTTTAAAGAAGAATTTGTAGATGGTGCATTAATTGGTGGGGCTTCATTAGATGGCTCAACCTATGCAAAGATAGTTAATATTTTTAATGGAATTGATAAATAATGATTACTTTTATAACGGTCACATGTGTAATTTTAGCTGTTGCTATAATTGTGCTAGTTTTATTACAGCAGGGAAAAGGTTCTGATTTAGGCTCTGCTTTTGGCGGGGGATCATCCAATTCTATGTTTGGAGCACTTGGTCCATCAGATTTTCTTGGAAAATTGACATATATTTTAGTCGCAGTCTGGTTAATTCTTTCTTTATTACTCGCATTTTTATTAAAAACAGATGATTCTAAAGATATATTTGATGAAAATATGATTGAAGAGGTCCAAGAACAAGATCTTTCCAAAGAAATACCATTAGAAAATAATTAATGGTGCCGAAGGCGGGACTTGAACCCGCACGAGTTTTCACTCACTAGCCCCTCAAGCTAGCGTGTCTACCAATTCCACCACTTCGGCAAAAAGTACGTGATTATAACAATAATATATTTGTTCTAATATAAAATTTACTTGACCAATCTATCTTACTTTCATAAACTTCATGTTCGCTGCGTTGCGGGGTGGAGCAGTCTGGTAGCTCGTCGGGCTCATAACCCGAAGGTCGTTGGTTCGAATCCAGCCCCCGCTACCACAGTTATAAATAATTTTTGTGGGGCAAATGCCCTTTTTTTGTATAAAAAAGATGAATAAAGATGAATTTAAAAAAATTATCGAGCCCGTTGTAAACAGGAACAAATGTATTTTGTGGGGTTTTGAAATTTTAAGAGGAAAAAAGAGAAAGACCTTAAGAATTTTTATTGATTCTCATAAAGGGGTTGATATTAATGATTGTGAAAATGTTTCAAAAGATCTTGGATATGAGCCAATGCTAGATCTCAGTCTTGGTGATGACTATGTTTTAGAGGTTTCTACCCCTGGAGTGGATAGAAAGTTCTTTGATATTCTTCAGTTAAACGATTACATTGGAGAAGATTTAGAATTTAAAACAAGAGAAATGATTGAGGGAAAAAGAAAGTTTTCAGGGACATTGATTAATTGTGATGATATTCATCTCTCAATTAAAAATAACGATAAATCTATTTCTAAGAAATTCAAATTCTCAGATTTAGATTTATGTAAATTAAAGCCAGATTATAATAATTTAATAAAGGGATATTCTAATGAAAAGTAATGAAATTTTAGCTGTTGTTGATTCGGTATCAACTGAGAAAGGCTTAGATAAAGATATTATCTTTAAAGCTATTGAAGTTGCTATAGCTTCTGCATCACATAGACATTTTCACGAAGATGCAGATTTATTTGTTGAAATCAACAGAGAAACAGGAGAATATTCTACTCACAGAAACTGGATAGTTTTTGATCATAATGATGAAGAATTCCATCATGAGACTCATATTTCAGAAGAAGATTCTAATCTTAAGATTGGAGAAATTTATACTAAAGAACAAGATAATATTTCATTTGGCAGAATAGAAACTCAAGCGGCTAGACAAGTTATGCTCCAAAAGGTTAGAGAAGCTGAAAGAGAAAAAGTAGTCCAACAATTCATGTCTCAAAATAATAAACTTGTTTCTGGATCTGTAAAAAGAGTAACCAGAGATAATATCATTGTTGATATTACTCATGAGGCAGAGGCTCTTTTACCAAGAGATAGATTAATGCCAGGTGAAATATATAAAATTGGTGAAAGAATTAGGGCTATTCTTCAAATTATTGAAATAGAGGGAAGAGGGCCTCAACTTATGTTAAGCAGATCATGCCCAGAAATGGTGACAGAATTATTCAGTATCGAAGTGCCAGAAATAAATGAAGATGTCATTGAAATTAGAGGTGTTGCTAGAGATGCAGGGTCCAGATCAAAGATCGCTGTTAAAACTAATGACGGAAGAATTGATCCAGTGGGAGCTTGTGTTGGAATGCGAGGTTCAAGAGTTCAGGCAGTTTCTCAAGAGCTTGGTGGAGAAAGAATTGATATTATCATATATGATGACAATCCTGCTCAACTTGTTATTAATGCTTTAGCTCCAGCAAAGGTTGAATCTATAGTGATGGATGAAGATTCTAGGTCTATGGATATTGCCGTAAATGAAGAAAACTTAGCTTTAGCAATTGGCTCCAGAGGACAAAATATAAGACTTGCCAGTAAGCTTTCGGGGTGGAATCTAAATGTTATAAGTAGCGAAGAGGCAGAAGCTAAGGTAAAGGTAGATGAAACAGAATTCTTAGCAAAAATTATAGACACATTAGATGTAAAAGAGGATATCGGAGAAAAAATTATTGCTTCTGGTTTTACCACTTTTGATGAGATTGCATATGCTGATGATAAATCTTTTAAAGATTTTATTGAAAGCGAAGATGAGATTAATAGAATTAAATCTGCTTCAGAAGATGCTGCTTTAATGGAAGCTATGGGTGCTGTAACGGAAGAAGAGGATAATGTTGAATCTTTATCTGATCTAAGTCTTGATGATGAAAATATACAAAAATTATCTATTAAAGGTATTAAGAATAAGGATGATTTAGCTGAATTATCTATCGATGAGCTCAGAGATATTATTGATATATCGGAAGATGATGCTTCTAAAATGATAATGAAGGCAAGAGAACATTGGTTTAAATAATAAGGAAAATATTTTGGCAATTACAGTAAAAGATTTCGCGAAGACATTAAAAATTTCTGATAAGGCTCTTTTAGAGCGTATGCAAAATGCTGGACTTAGCCATTCAAAAGGTTCTGATGAGGTTACTCCATCCGATAAACAGGCGCTATTAAAATTTCTGAAAGGGAATAAATCTCCTCAATCAAAATCGGTTACATCTGAATCAGGTGTTACAGTAACTTCTAAAGGAAAATCTTCATCTGCAACCTCAACTAATAAAAGCTACTCAGATAACATAGAAGCGAAAAGAGCAGCTGCTTCTGAGCAGTTAAAGGAACAACAAACCAAAAGAGAAGAACAACTAAAAGCAGCAACCAAACTTAAACAAGAACAAAGGAATAAATTTAAAAAGAAAAATATAGAAAAACCAGACGAAAAGACTATTGATGTAAAAGATCAATTATCAAGCGCTGTTAATGCATATAAAAGAAAAGAGAAGTTTGTTTTTGAGGAGTCTGAACACCAATTTGAGGCTCCAAAAGAATTCATAAAACGAGATATTGAAGTACCCGAAACGATTCAAGTTGGAGAACTTGCAAAATTAATGGCTGTAAAAGGCAATGAGGTTGTTAAAAATCTTATGGGCTTGGGAGTTGTAGCCACATTGAATGATTTTATTGACCAAGAAACAGCAATACTAGTTGTAGAAGAGATTGGTCATAATGGTATTGCCGTTGAAGAAGAGAATCTTGAGGAAGATTTAGCAAATTTAATACAATATAAAGATAAACCAAAAACAAGACCCCCTGTTATCACTGTAATGGGGCATGTAGATCATGGTAAAACGACTTTGTTAGATTTTATAAGAAAAACAAAGGTAGTTGATGGAGAAGCAGGTGGAATAACACAACACATTGGTGCTTATGAAGTTGAGACATCTAAAGGAAGACTGACATTCATAGATACACCAGGCCATGCAGCATTCTCGTCGATGCGCGCAAGAGGCGCTAATACTACTGACATTGTTATATTGGTAGTTGCAGCAAATGATGGGATAAAACCTCAAACCGAAGAAGCAATTAATCATGCAAAGGCAGCTGGCGTATCAATTGTTGTGGCTATTAATAAAATAGATTTAGAGGGAGCGGATACAGATAAAGTAAAGAGTGATCTTGCTGCAAAAGATTTGACGCCAGAAGATTGGGGTGGAAATATTCAGATGGTTCCAATTTCAGCTCTGAAAGGAGATGGTGTTGATGATTTATTAGAGAGAATAGCTCTTGAAGCAGAAATTTTAGAATTAAAAGCGCACTATGATGGAGCTGCACAAGGTATTGTTATTGAATCCGAACTAGACAAATTCAGAGGATCAGTTTCCACTTTTTTAATCCAAAACGGAACACTTAAAGTTGGAGATTTAGTTGTATCTGGAAATACTATGGGAAAAATCAAAAGTATCCTTGATAGCGATGGGAATAAAATTAAGGAAGCAGGCCCATCAGCAGCAGTTCAAATTCTTGGTTTAAACTCTGTTCCAACTGCAGGAGATTTATTTCAAGTTGTAAAAAACGATAAACAAGCGAGAGAGATTTCTGAATATAGAGCAACAAAAGAAAAAGAAAAAAAATTATTAAAGCAAAAGGATGAATCAGTCGGAGATTTGTTCGAGAATCTTGGACAAGAAGCAAAGAAAGTTTTAAACATAATTGTAAAAACAGATGTCGCTGGAACTTGCGAAGCTATTGTCGCTGCATTAAACGATTTGGGTAATGAAAAAGCAAAAGTAAAGATTGTTTCCAGTGGAGTTGGGGGCATTAGTGAATCTGATGCTAACTTAGCAGTTGCAGTCGAATCAATTATCTTAGGTTTTAATGTCAGAGCAGATAATGCAGCTAAGAAAATTATTGAAGATGAATTAATATCATTGAGCTATCACAGCATAATTTATGAGCTTCTCGATGATGTCAAAGCTCGAATGAGTGGTCTTCTCGATCCAATAATTAAAGAGGAGATTTTAGGCACGGCAGAGGTTCTTGAGGTATTTAATTCACCCAAGTTTGGTCAAGTAGCTGGATGCAATGTTGTAGAAGGAAATGTTTTAAGAAACAAGCCTGTAAGAGTTTTAAGAGATGAGGTGGTAATTTTTGAAGGCGAATTAAACTCTTTAAAAAGGTTTAAAGAAGACGTAAATGAAGTAAAAAATGGAAATGAATGCGGTATGGGAATTAAAAATTATAAAGACATCAAACCAGGGGACAAGATTGAGGTTTTCGATAGAAAAGAAGAAGCGCAACAAATATAGAATTAATGACATCTAATAGATCAGATAAGATAGGTGATTTATTAAAAAAAGAAATCTCATTAGTTTTTATAAATGAAATCAAGGATCCAAGGCTTAAAAATATTAACATTACTTCTGTAAAAGTTTCCGATGATATTGGTATTGCTACTGTCTTTTATACAGTCATAGGAAGATCTATTCACAAGCACGAAAGTAAAATAGATAATAAAATACTAACTAAGCTCTCTGGGATGATTCGATCAAACCTTGCAAAAAAGATTAAAATTCGGAGGATCCCTAAAATTAATTTTAAATTTGATGAAAGTATTGAATATTCTGAAAATATTGAAAAGTTACTAAAAAATTTAAAATGAATGGATTTATTCTTGTCAATAAAGAAACTGGAATTAGTTCAAACAGAGTTGTTCAAGAAATTAAGAAAAAAATAAAAGCAGATAAAGTTGGGCATCTAGGCACATTGGATCCTTTAGCTGATGGTTTACTAGTTCTTGCAATTAATAGAGCAACAAAATTCTCTAATTATTTTCTTGAGTCTGATAAATCATATGACGTCGAAGTAATGCTTGGAATAAACACTGATACCGATGATTCTACTGGCAAGATAATATCTGTATCTAAAAAGATTCCATCCAAAGAAGAAGTAAAAGCTAAATTATTTAGATTTATGGGGGATTCAATGCAAACTCCTCCATTTTTTTCAGCATTAAAGCATAAGGGAAAGCCATTGTATAAGTATGCGAGACAAGGAGAGTTTATATCTAAGCCACCAAGAAAAATACGAATAAAAGATATCAGTAATTTTAAATATAAAGATAGGATATGTTCATTTGAAATTGATTGTTCAAAAGGAACATATATTAGGTCTATTGCAAGAGATTTAGGTAAAAATTTAGGATGTGGCGCTCATATGAAGTCTTTAACAAGACTATCTCAAGCAGATTTTAATCTGTCAGAGGCTAACAATATTTCAGATATAACTAATAGAAACATAATATCTATAGAAACAACATTTAAAAAGTTTAATAAAATCTCGATAAATTCAGACGAATCTAAAAGATTCATTAATGGCGTTAAAATTCCAAAGTCAAATAGTTCAAATACTTTTTTTAGAGTTTTTAATGAAAAAGATAATTTTCTTGGCATCGGAGAAATTAAAAACAATAACTTAAAACATAAACAACTTGTTTAAAAGCATAATAAGTTATAATATGCGACGGCTTACTTTAGTAATGTGAGGTTGGCATCTTTCAAATATAAACATTACAAGGATATTAAAAATGGCATTATTAAGTGAAGAAAAAGCAAATATAGTCAAAGAATATAAGAGAAATGAAGGCGATACTGGATCTCCAGAAGTACAGATAGCACTATTAACAGAAAATATTAATAAACTTCAAAATCATTTTAAAAGTCACAAGAAAGATCATCATTCCAGAACTGGTCTAATAAGAATGGTTAATCTTAGAAGAAAACTTTTAGCATATTTAAAAAGGAAAGACGCTGAAAGTTATTCTGAGCTTGTCAAAAAGCTTAACCTAAGAGGATAATTCTATAAATAAAAAGGAAAATCGTGGAAAATAATAAATTAGAATCTACTTATGTAGAATTTCAGTACGGAAATCAAAAAGTTAAAATAGAGACCAATAAAGTTGCAAGGCAGGCTACAGCTGCAGTAATAGTCACTATTGGAGAATTAGTTGTATTAACAACAGTTGTAGCAAAAAAGGAAGCAGATCCTGCTAAAGATTTTTTTCCATTAGCAGTTTTTTATCAGGAAAAGTTTTATTCTACTGGCAGGATTCCTGGTGGTTTTTTCAAAAGAGAAGCCAGGCCAACTGAAAGGGAAACCTTGACTTCAAGATTGATAGATAGACCTATAAGACCTATGTTTCCAGAGCACTTTAAAAATGAGGTACAAATATTTTGTACTGTAATGTCATCTGATAAAAAACAAAATCCTGATATAGCAGCAATGATCGGTGCTTCTGCGGCGCTTACTATTTCTGGAGTTCCTTTTGATGGGCCTATGGGAGCTGCAAGGGTTGGTTTTATTGATGGTGAGTATGTTTTAAATCCATCATTTGAAGAATTAGAAAATTCTTACTTAGATATGGTAGTTGCTGGAACTGATGAGGCTGTGCTTATGGTTGAGTCTGAAGCCAAAGAACTCAATGAAGACTTGATGCTAGGAGCTGTACTTTTTGGGCATCAAGAAATGAAAGCAGTTATTAATGCATGTGTCCAACTTAAAGAAAAAGCTGGAAAAGAAGATTGGATTATTGAAGAGGATGATTCTAAGCAGAATTATTATTCAGAAGTTGAAGGCAAATATAAAGATGAAATAACAGAAGCGTTTAAGATATCAAATAAATCTGAACGAAATGAATCTTTAGCAGTAATCAAAAATAAAATAGTTGAAGAGTATTCAGATATTGACGATCTTGAACTTGGAAAAGTTTTAGGTTGTTTTAAAGAG
>Ga0163111_10001343_pt1 | contig 15113 bp, 26 predicted proteins | sample CRUFie1St18metaG_FD_109645 | JGI IMG/M metagenome (GOLD analysis project Ga0163111, IMG submission 109645) | Marine microbial communities from the Costa Rica Dome - CRUD Field 142mm St18 metaG | ecosystem: Environmental > Aquatic > Marine > Oceanic > Photic zone | place: Costa Rica: the Eastern...
TGTGCTGATGATAGTAAATGGCTTCCTGGATGGGTACCGAATTATGATTTAAAAAGTGGTACAGCAAAGTATAAAAAGTATTTAGATGAAACGAATTAAGATTGTAATTGGTTGTAACTATAACTTAGAGTTTTTACAAGAAGCAATTGAAGATAAAAATCTTTTAGTTTATTCTTTTGAACCAAATCCTAAAGTAGTTAAAGAATGTATTACAAATAATAATATTCCAAGTAATTATAAATTAATACAGAAAGCAGTATCGAATAAAAAAGGAACATTTAAATTTAATATTTCAAACGATTTATATTCTGTATTTTCAAGTTTAAATAAAATAAAAAGAAAAAATAGTTTATTTTCTGAAAGTATTTTTGTAGAAACAATTACAATGAAAGATTTTATTGAATTGGAAAATATAAAAGAAATAGAATATATTCACATTGATTCACAAGGAAGTGACTTGAATGTATTGAAGGGATTTGGTTCTAAAATAGATATAGTAAAAGAAGGTGTTTGTGAAAGTATGGCACCTGATTTAGATTGGACTTTATATAAAAACCAATCTTCATTTGAAGAGTTTAAAAAATTCTTTTTTTCAAATGGATTTGATATATCTTATAAATCAAATTTAGGAAGTGCGTTAAGTGAAAATGAAGTAAATATATTTTTTAAAAAACTATAGATGGAAAAGATTTTAGTTAAATGTACTGGGTTTATAGGCGATATTCTTTTTGCTTCTTCTATAGCTAGAAAATTAAAAGAAGAAGACTCTTCAAGAGAAGTACATTACTCTATTCCTATACTTCAGCCTTTAGATTTACTTTTTAATAATCCTTTTATCGATAAAGTATTTTTTACTAATGACTATAATGAAAGTGACTACGATAAAATTATAGTAATCCCTTTAGTAGATCAATCTATTACTCCTCCTAGACAGTTTCAAGAACATGCAGGTATAAAAGATATTGATGATAAATTTGAAGTATATACTAATCCTGCTTTTGATTATTCTGCTCAACTGTCGTTTAAAGAAGCTAAAGATAAAGGTATAAAGATTATTACTTGGATGAGTAACTGGGAAGAAAGATCATATATTTTTACTGAAGAGCAATACAAAGCTGGAATAGATGTTCCTAACTTAGGCTATGGAGGTAAGCATAGAGATATAAAATTTATTACTAATAGTTTAACAGATAGATATGCTTTACTTGAAGTAGGTTTTGCTAATGGAGTTAATCAATTTAGTACTGGTTTAAATACTGCTGCTACATATAGTTTTACTGCATCGTTAATAAAAGCAGCTGATTGTTTTATAGGAGCAGAAGGAGGTTTAGCTAATCTAGCAGCAGGAGTGGGAACTAAAACTATTATTACTGGAGATTTCGTTCATCAACTTTATGGATGGAATGGAGTTATAAAAAAAATTAAAGAACCTAAACTTGGTCCTAAGTTTTATTTTGGAGAAAATAATCATACTACTTTAGATCCTTACTTAACTGATGAAGAAGTAGTAAATAAAATAAAAGAATTAGTATGAGCAAAAAATTAAATATACTTATTCCTATGGCTGGAGCAGGTAGCAGATTTCAAGAAGCAGGATATAATCTTCCTAAACCTTTAATAGATGTTAATGGTAAACCTATGATTCAACAAGTAGTTGAAAATATAGCATTAGATGGTAAATATATTTTTATAGTTCAAAAAGAGCATTATGAAAAATACTCTTTAAAGTATATTTTAAAACTTATTAAGCCTGATTGTGAAATTATTATTTCAGATGGATTAACTGAAGGTGCAGCTTGTACTACATTATTAGCTAAAGATCTTATTGATAATAATAATCCATTATTAATTGCTAACTCAGACCAATGGGTCGACTGGTCTTCTTCTCATTTTTACGATTATGTAAATAGAAGAGGATGTGACGGAGCTATTCTTTCTTTTATATCTAATTCTCCTAAGCATAGTTATTCAAAAGTAGAAGACGGATATATTACTGAAGTTGCTGAAAAAAAAGTTATTAGTAATCAAGCTACAGTAGGTTTATATTATTGGAAGAAAGGTAGTGAGTATGTCGATTGTGCTAATAGTATGATTAAAAAAAATATAAGACATAATAATGAATTTTATGTATGTCCTGTTTATAATCAATTAATAGAAAAAGGCGGCATGGTTCTTCCTTATGCTATTCCTCGTATGCTAGGAATGGGTACACCAGAAGAACTTGAGAAGTTTTTATTAATGTCGTAATGAATATTTTCAAATTAGAATCTCAGATTGATAAAGATAAATACTTAATAGTAGAATACTTTTTAGGCTCTACTACTGATTTAAGAGATGCTGCATGGCAGTTAGCTATAGGACAAAGTGTAGGAAATCCTAATATACGTAACAGATGGGAAACTGATGAGTTATTTGAAAAGCATTCTTGCTTAATATTAGATACTGAGAAAAGATTAAGTGAAAAAAAAGAAGGTAAAGTTAAGATAGCTTTTCCTATAATTAATATAGATTTTAAAACTGATGGTATTGCTCATTTGTTAGTTAATATTATGGGAGGTCAAATGGATATAGAATCTATTGATGTATGCCAAGTATTAAACATAGACTTTCCTCAATCAATTGATAATTTATTTTTAGGACCTAAGTTTGGTATAAAAGGAATTAGAAAATTTACCGGTATAAAGAATAAACCTTTATTAGGAGCTATAGTTAAACCTAAAATAGGTATTAAACCTAATCTTCTCTTACAGATAGTAAAAGAGTTAGTAGAAGGAGGAGTTAATTTTATTAAAGAAGATGAAATAATGTCTAATCCTTCTTTCTGTTCTATAGAAGAAAGGGTTCCATTAGTAATGGATTATTTAAAAGATAAAAATGTAATATATTCTGTCTCTATTCATGCTGATCCCCATCAAGTATTAGAGAGAGTAAAGTTAGTTCATAAGCTGGGAGGTAACAGCGTTCACGTTAATTTCTGGTGTGGAATGGGAATTTATAAGTCTATAAGAGAGTTAGATCTTCCTTTATTTATTCATTTTCAAAAAAGCGGAGATAAAATACTTACCAACCGTAAACATAATTATTATATCGAATGGAAAGTTATAAGTAAGTTGGCGGGTATGATGGGAGTTGATTTTATTCATGCAGGTATGATAGGAGGTTACTATAAATGGGATGAAGATGAAGTATTTGACTCAATAAACGAATCACATAAATATGGGGTAATGCCTGCTTTAAGCTGTGGATTTCATCCTGGATTGACTGATTTTATATGCAAAAAAGTTGGTAATGATTTTATGGCTAATGTGGGAGGAGCAATACATGGTCATCCAGAAGGTACTTTAGCAGGAGCTAAAGCAATGAAGCAAAGTTTAGATAAAAGTTACGGAGTAGAATACTTTCAAGCTATATCAAAATGGGGTAAAGTATAAGTATGAAAATAATATCTCATAGAGGAAATCTAACAGGACCTGATCCTAAGCAAGAAAATAAACCGTCTCAAATTCTCAAAGTTTTAGAAAAGGGATATGAAGTAGAGGTAGATGTATGGTATGAAAATAAAAAATTTTATTTAGGACATGATAAACCTCAGTATGACTTTACTTATGAATTAATAGAAAAATTTTATTCTAAATTATGGCTCCATGCTAAATCATTCGAAACTTTAAATAAGTTTAAAGAAATAGATTATAATGGGTACTATTTGAATTATTTTTGGCATCAATCTGATGATTATGTATTAACTTCTAAAGGATATATTTGGACTTTCCCTAATAAATTATTATCTTATAATAGTATTTGTGTTAAACCTGAAGTATATAAAGAAAAACCTATTTTAGACTGTGCAGGTATATGCACAGATTTTCCTATAAAGTATGAAACTAATATATAGAATATCAGACTCTGGTTATAATAAAGTTAAACCTGATTTTATTACTAACGAAATATGTTTAAAGAATTTCGTAGAAGTATTTCTTCCTAACGATTTTACTATTATAGCTGATAATATATCAGAAGATACTAAAAAAATGATACTAAAATATGTTCCTGAAGATTGTATTCAATATGTAAAAGTAGGACATGGAGCAGGTACTTTTAATTTAGCATTAGATTTAGCATTAACTTATAATGATGAAGAAATAGTTTATTTTATAGAAAATGACTACTTGCATACATCAGATGCTAAAAAAATATTAAAAGAAGGTTTCGATATTGGAGCTTCTTTCGTATCTTTATATGATCATCCAGATAAGTATTTGTCTCCAGATAGAGGAGGTAATCCTTATTGTGATGGAGGAGCTGAAGATACTAGAGTTTACCTAACAGATAACTCTCATTGGAAAATAACTAACAGTACAACTATGACGTTTGCTGCTAAAGTAAAAACTTTAAAAGAGAATGAAAAAATATTAAGAGACTTTACTAATGGAACTCACCCTCATGACTTTCAAATGTTTCTTAAATTAAGAGAATATAATCAACTATTAATAACCCCAATACCAGGTAGATCAACTCATGGAGAGACTGCTTGGTTGTCACCCTTAACAAAATGGAAAAATTATGCATAATAAAACAATTTTAATAACCGGAGTAGCTGGTTTATTAGGAAGCCGATTAGCAGAATATATTATCGAAAAGAAACCTGGTAATACTGTTATAGGTATAGATGATCTTTCAGGAGGTTACGAAAGTAATATACCTAAAGAAGTTAAATTTTATAAAGTAAATACTTTTGATGATAAAATTAAAGATATATTTGAATTAGAGCAACCTGATATAGTATATCATTTTGCTGCTTATGCTGCAGAAGGATTATCTCCTTTTGTTCGTACATTTAACTACGATAATAATTTAAAAAGTACTGCAGCTATAGTCAATGAATGTATAAAACATAACGTAGAAAGATTAGTATTTACTTCTACTATGGCTGTATACGGTCATGGGTGGGAAGGTAAAAGACCTTTTGAAGAAGTAGATCCTCCTCAACCTATAGATCCATATGGAATAGCTAAATATGCCTGTGAGATGGATATACAATGTGCTGGAGTGCAGCATGGATTAGACTGGTGTATACTCAGACCTCATAATGTTTATGGCCGTAATCAAAATATATGGGATAAATATAGAAACGTTTTAGGTATCTGGATGTATCAGTATATGAATGATATGCCTCTTACTATCTTTGGAGATGGTAGTCAAAGAAGAGCATGGAGTAGTATAGATGATTGTTTAGAACCTATGTGGAAAGCAGCATTTATTCCTAAAGCTTCTAAAGAGATTATAAATTTAGGAGGTATTGAATTTACAACTATTAATGAAGCTTGTAGAATAGTAAGAAAAGTTATGGGAGCTGTTGAGAATAAGTTACCTACCGGAGACTTAGCCGGAGTAGGAGCTGATGTTCAAAGAATAGAAGAAATACCTGTAGCTTATCAAGAAGCTAGATACGAAGTTAAAAATGCTTATCCTACTTGGAGAAAATCTGAATTAATATTAGGTTTTGAGCATACTACTTCTTTAGAAGACGGACTAACTGAAATGTGGAAATGGGCTCAGACTCAACCTAACAGAGAAAGATTCGTCTGGAAAAATTATGAATTAGAAAAAGGAATATATAGTTTTTGGAAAAATGATAAGTCTAATAATACCAACTTACCGAAATCCGAAGTATCTGGATATCTGTCTTAGGTCTGCAGTCGGAGGAAGAGTAAACTTAAATAACGAAATTATAGTTGTCGTAGATGGCTTTGTAGAAGAAAGCAAAGAAGTTCTAGATAAATATAAAGATAAGATTCAAATACTTCCTTTGGAAGAGAATCAAGGTATGCAAATGGCTCTTAACTTAGGAGTTATGAATGCTACTAATGAACGTATAATGATTATAAATGATGATAACGTTCTATGTGCAGGTTGGGATTCAATATGGGCTGATATGTCTGAAGGAGAAGTAATAACTATTAATCAAATAGAACCTACTGGTCCAGGTATATTTAATTTTCCTGTAAAAGATTTTGGTAGAACTCCTGAAGAGTTTGACTATGATGGATTTATGCAATATGAAACTACTTTAAGTTCTAACGAAGTATCTGATGATGGAGGTATATTTCCTTTCGTTTTATTTAAGAAGAACTATATGATGGTAGGAGGATTTGATACTTTATATAAGTCTCCTTTTATATGTGATTGGGATTTCTTTTTAAAGTTAGAGTTAGCTGGCTGTAAATTTACTAGAACTCATAGTCAACATTTTTATCATTTTGGTTCTACTGCTACTAAAAATGGTAAAGAAGGAGAAGCATTTAGAGCTACAGAAGCTCCAGCTGCACAAACTTATATTTATAAATGGGGTACTCCTCCTGGTATATACGAAAATAATTCTCATATACCTAAAGGTAAATTAATTAAAGGAATACAATTTTAAATGGAAAAGAAATATTTAATAGAATTTACTCATGCAGATGGTACTGTAGAAGAGGTAGAGTTAATAACTGATAGATTAAAATGGTCAATAGATCAATGGTCTAGGAATAGAGCTGTAGTAAGTCATAAAATTTTAGAAGAAGGAAGTTCTAACGCTAAAAATATGTTACTTGGATGATTGGTATTATAGGTCAAGGTTTTGTAGGTAATGCAGTATTTAAAAAGTTTAAGAATTTTTATGAAGTTCTTACTTACGATTTAGATAAGGATAAATGTAACTCGGATATTGAAGAAATAGTTTTTAAATGTGAAACTATATTTGTATGTCTTCCTACTCCTATGAGTAAAGATGGGTCATGCGATATTTCTATTATAGACCAAACATTAAGTAGTATAGATTTAATTACTGATAATTTAGAAACTACTAAAACTGTAGTATTAAAGTCTACTATTCCTCCTGGTACTACTAAGAAGTTAAATAATAAGTTTCAATCGCTTAACATAGTATTTAATCCTGAATTTTTAACTGAAAGAAATGCTGTTAAAGATTACGACAACCAAAAGAGAATTATATTAGGAGGACCTAGACCAGCTACTACTGAATTAAAGACTATTTTTAGTAAAGTATTTCCAAAAGCACATATTATTAAAACTGATTCGTCTCATGCTGAAATGGTAAAGTATTTTACTAATACTTTTTTAGCAACTAAAGTATCATTTGCTAATGAGATATATCAGCTTTGTAATAAATTAAATATAGATTACGATAAGGTAGTAGAGTATGCAACTTTAGACGAGAGATTAGGAAAATCACATTGGGGAGTCCCAGGTCATGATGGAGATTTGGGGTATGGTGGCCATTGTTTTCCTAAGGATTTAGCAGCACTACTCTACTTATCTTATCAATATAATACTGTTAACGGAGTACTAAAAGCTACTCAAGAGACAAATGATAAAGTTAGAAGCGATAGAGATTGGGAAAGAATGAAAGGAAGAGCTGTCTCCTAGCTATTTATAATGTAGTACCTATATACTAATATACAATTATGAGTAAAAAAATCGAACAATACGTCAAAAAATTAATAAGCGAAGCTGCTAGAATTAAATTTGCAGGTCATACGTTTGTATTAAAAGTGGATACTAATGAAGATCCACAAAAGAAAGGAGTAAAGGTACAGTTCCTTCCTACTCAATTTGGTTCTATAACTTCTACAGAGCAAAACGATATTGCTATAGAACTTGAGAAAAGATTATCTAAAGGTTTAGAACAATTCGATATGAAAGTTGAAAGAGATAGAAATCTTAAAGATAAAACCATTATAGGTTTCTTTATTTATATTGAATACTTTGATCGAATAATTAGAAAAGCTTTATCAGGAACTAATCCTGATGCTGAGTATCAACCTAACGATGCTAATGATAACGAAGAGGTATAGTAAATGGCTTTATATGGTCTCTATTTCAAAGAAAAAAGTGAACGAGTATTTAAAGTAAGTAATATTGTTCCTGACGATCCTGAGGATAGGGTTGAAGCGAATAGTCCTGTAATAGCTAGAATAAACTTTATTCGTAAATTAAAACTTTCCTTTAAACAATTTCAAAAGTTATACTCAGTTAGGAAAATAGCTACATTAGATTCATTAGATATTAAACAAAAAGATAATATCCTTCTTGCTGCTGCCATTGAAGAAGCTACAGTAGTTGCTCCATACGAAGATAGAAGTAAAATAAGAACTGAAGAAGCTAGAAAACGTAATCAAGGTACTGCTACTCAAATGGTAGTTAAAGATTTTAATCCCCATATGATGTATGATCCTGAAACAGGAGTAGGTATTATGACTAGAACATTTGAGGATCACGTTAAATATAGTGAATTAGGATATACTCACGATAAACCAGTAGTAAAAAGAATTCCTAATGAAACTACTACTGTAACTATAACTCCAAAAACTGATGAAGAAATATCTCGTGATCAAGAATTGGAAGAAAAAAGAATAAAAAATAGAGATCAAAATAGAGATAAATTTAGAACTAAAGAAGAGCAGAGAAAAAGAGTTGAAGAAAAGAAAAATGCTTTTTCAGAAGGAACTAGATTTGGTCCTAGAAAAAAAATTAATTCTACTATTACTACAGTTAAGCCTAACAAGCAAGAAGAAGCTAAAGAAATAGATGTAGTAGAAGAAGTTACTACTGAAACTGTTGTCGAAGATCCAGGGACTATAACCTATCCTTCTTCCGGAGGTGGAGGAGTATTCGGAGGTGGATCTGGAGGCGGCGGCGGCGGAGGCGGCGGCGGAGGTTATTAGTTTTATTTCTGAATAATTTTTCTTATATTTATAGATATGAAACATAAAAATACCGTTAGAAGAGTATTTAATAATTACTTCAATTTAAGAGTTAGAATATCAACTAAGGAAGTAGATAAAAAAGTTATGAATAAAAGTCTGTTTTTAAATATTATAAAAAATCTTAAATCTATAGAGGAAAGAAGAGATTTTATGCAAGATGAAATAGGTATGGATATGACATCTTATGAAGATAAGTTTTTTCAAGTTATAGAAGACTTATTTAAACTCAGTTTTAATAAACCTCAAATAAGCATTATACAAGCCTATATATACGAAGCTACTAGACCAGATGATTGGAATGGTACTGTTACTATAGAAGTAGAGAATAAAAGCGTAAAAACTTTTGATCTTAAAACTCCAGAACAACTTTGGTCTGTAGTTCAACTTCTAGGTAAAAATTAGTTGCCTCCCTGAATTATTTTTCGTATATTTATATCTAACTTAAAAAACGGTTATATGCAATTAGAAATGATTACTTGTCCTCGTTGTAGCGAGGAAAAATTACCAGTAAAAAGAAAAGAATTAGGCTATCACGTTTGTATAGATTGTTCGACTGCTAAACCTGTAGTAGGTATTACTACTGTAGAAGGTACTGGAGACCATACTTATAATGATATTATTATTATGGATCAAGAAAAAGCTAAATCTATTGCTACTAGAGAAGCTGAACTTAAAGGTCAAAAAGTAAACATAGAAATGTTAGATTTAGATATTGATGAAAGCTCAGTATCTCAATCAGTTAAAGAAGCAGTTAATAATGTATTAGAAGATGAAGAAACTCCTTTTAATACTTTTGATCCTAACGAAGAAAAACAAGGTATAGAAGGAATAGATTATTAATGCCTCGTCCTACTAAAATATTAACTAAAGAAGATATTATTAGAGCTCAAAAAGTAACGAGATCTAATATGGCTGCTGCTAGATATCTGCATGTATCTTATAATCATTATAAGAAGTATGCTAAAATGTATAAGAATGATGAAGGTAAAACTTTATTAGAATCTCATATGAATCAAGCAGGAGAAGGAATTCCAAAATTTACTGTTGCTGGTGATAAAGAAATACCTTTAGTAGATTTATTAGAAGGAAGAGTGCCAATTGAACATTTCGATCCTAGAAAGATTAAAGCTAGATTATTAAGTGAAGGTAAATTAGTTGAAGTTTGTGATAAATGTGGCTTTGCTGAACGTAGAGTAGTTGATCAAAAAATACCTGTAATTCTTAATTTTAAAGATGGAAATAAAAAAAATTGGCATTTAGATAATCTCGAGTTCCTATGCTATAATTGTTCGTTTTTGTATGCAGCATCACCTATTGAAGAAAAACGTGCAGAGGCAATGGAAGACTACGTGAGAACAAAAGATCAAGAACCTGATTGGGAATTAGATGAGCATCATATTGAGCATCTTAAGGATTTAGGCTTATATAAAGAAGAAAAACCTGGAGATGAATACATCTCTAGACTCTAAACCTATTTATACACATGGCAAAGAAAAAATTCGATAAATTTTCTACCTGGAAAAAGAAAAAGCCATTAGAAAGAAAGGTTGCAGACGATCTAGTTAAGCAGTCAGAGCTCAATGACAAATTAAGAGAAAAAAATATAGGTAAAGGTTTCCTGGACTTATTTTAATCAAAACATTTTTTTATGAGAAACTTATTATTAACTGTTGCAGTGTCTTTGCTATCTACTGTTGTGATGGCATTTACAATGTATAGTCGACAACAAGTAGAACCAATAGAAGAACCTCCGTCGAGGCCCTTGGCCTTGATAGATAATACCCCAGAAATAGAAGCACCAAAAGTAGTGCTTATTATTAAAAATCACAATCAATTTTTAGAAGACTTAGGAATGAGAGAGTCTTCCGGAAACTATAAAGCAGTCAATCAATACGGTTACTTGGGTAAGTATCAGTTTGGAAGAAAGACTCTTAATGCATTAGGATTCGATAATGTAACTAATAGAGAGTTTTTAGAAAATGCTTCTATTCAAGAAGAAGCTATGTTTGCTTTATTATTGCACAATAAAAAGATTTTGAGAAAAACTATCAAGAAGTATCATAACGATACTATTAACGGTATTCATATTACTGAATCAGGTATATTAGCAGCAGCTCATTTAGCTGGTCCTGGTAATGTAAAAAAATTCTTTAGAAAAGGATATGAATTTGAAGATGGAAACGGTACTAAAATGACTTCATATATGATAAAATTTAGTAACTATAAGTTGGAATTCTGATATTTTATTCTTATATTTATAGTATATAAAAATAAAGGTTATGATAAAAATAAAAGATTTAAAAGTAGGTCAAGTATTTCAACTTGAAGGATTAAGTGTAAATGGAGATACTGTTTATGCTGATTGTACATTGAGATCTAATACAAATGATAAGTATATTGTAGAATCAGATGGTATATCTATAATATATGATGGTGAAGATGTTGTAAAAAAAGTTTATAACTAAAAGGTTATGTCGGAGAAGAGAGGATTACTTGATCAGACTTTAAAGAACGATTACAATACTGCTGGGGTATTAGAAATATTTCAGAACGAAAAATGGTATAGAGTTACTACTAAAGACTTTAGATCATTTAATGGACCTAGAAGAATTACTGAACCTACTAGAGTAGAGCATGGTAATCCTTGGGTTGACTTAAGAACGTATGAATATTACGGTCCAGTTTATCAATGGGGTACTAATAATGTAGTAGACTTTTCCGATACTGGATCTTTAGTAAAATCAAAAGCTTGGGAAGAAGCTAGAAAAATATCAGAAAATCGTGGTTAAATTACATTTTAATAGTCCAGAAGAATTCGAATCTCTTTTTAAATCAAAAGATATAAGAATAACTAATACAATAGTAAAAGGTATAAAAGATGCTATGAGTAATAATGCTCGTACAGCTAAATTATTTGAAATTAGTTTTGAAGGAGCTGAAATGGCTTTTGAAATAGCTCTTCCTCAAAAAGAATGGATGGGAGCTTTAAAAACAAGTTTAGATCATTATCACGAAAATAATTTAGTAGATGAGCAGATCGATACTTGGGAACTTTTAGAAGTTGTAAAAGCTTGGTAAAAAAAATAAAAACTTTCCGGAAAATAACTGTAAAAATAGTTGCCTCCCTGAGATAATTATACTATATTAAGGTATATTAAAATAAAGGTTATGAATACAATAAAAATTTCTACTGTTAAAATGAAGGATATTAATTTTGATCCTTCTCTATTCCGTCCTATGAAATCCGGACGAGTTATAGATGCTCATTTCTCTTCGCAGAAAGGTTTGATGAAAGGTACTAACTATGCAATCGTAGGTGATCCAGGTATTGGTAAAACTACTGTTATGTTAGATATGTTAGCTGACCTTCAGAAGAGAGGTAAAAAAGTATTATTTATCTCAGGTGAGATGAACCAGATTGATATGTTTGGTTATGTAAAAAGATACCCTAAGTTCGGTCATTTACCGATTTTATTTATGGGAGATCATACTGAAGATAATAACTTAAAAGTATTAGATTCTATTTTGTCAGAAGGTTGGGACGTTGTTCTAATCGACTCTATGGCAGAGGTTCAGAATGCTGTTGTTGATACTCATAAAGGATGGATGTCATCTAAAAAAGCTGAGACTGAGTTATTAAACTTATTCGAAAAGCATAACTTAGGTGAAAATGATTCTAATACTAATACTTCTTTCTTAGTTATTCAACAAGTTACTAAAGGTGGAGAGTTTGCTGGATCGAATAGATTTAAGCATATGATGACTGGAATGGCTCATATGAAATGGACTAAAGAAGGTGATAGAACTTTCTTCTTCTCTAAAAATAGAAGAGGTGGAGATATGTCTGTAAGAATGTTTAGCTTGCAGAATAGAAATAGAGTTGGATGGTTAGGAACTCTAGCAGCTGGTGAATAAAAAAGTCACTTTAAAAGTTGGAATTACGAATTATAAATCATATATTAATTAAATAAATAAAAATTACGGTTATGTCAGATATTATGTTATCATTTAAAGAAGGAGAAGATACTTACATGAGTAAAGATCAGCTCCGAGAAATTTGTCCTCTAGCATTCGCTGAGGCACCTACTAACCCAGATGTTAGTAAGAGATATCTTTTCGTTAATACAGAAACGATTGTAGACGATTTAGATAAATTAGGTTGGAAACCAGTTCAAGCTGCTCAAAGAAAGAGTAGAGGTAATGGTGGGACTATATTTTCAAAGCACATGGTTGCTTTCCAGAATCCTGATATTAAGATTACTTCTAGTGATGGTGATGATGCTTATCCTAGAATCTTATTAACTAACTCTCATGATGGTATGCAAGCGTTTAAATTTAGCGTTGGTATATTTAGATTAGTTTGTAGTAATGGTTTAGTTGTTGCTGATGAGCAATTCTCAGACTTTAAAATTAAGCATAAAGGATATACTTTTGGAGAGTTAAGAAAAGTAGTTAAGCAAGCTGTAGCTGATCTTCCTAATAGAGTTCAGGTTATGAATGATATGAAAGATAGAATTTTAACTGAAGATGAAAAGAAAAAATTAGCTTTAGATGCTATGCTTATTAGAGCCGGAATCGAACCTGGTAGTGAAAAAGCTACTAAGTTTAATTACGATGATGAAACGATTGTAGATATTCTTGATCCGAAAAGAAAAGAAGATAAAGGTAATGATCTTTGGAGAGTCTTTAATGTAGTTCAAGAGAAGATTACTCAAGGAGAGTTTCATGCTGCTCTAAAAGGAGCTAAAGTTAGAAAGGTTAGAAAGATAAAATCTTTCGAGAAGGATATAAAAGTTAATAAAGAGCTGTTTAAGTTAGCTACTGCTTTAGTATAATGTTAGAGTTTTTAAAACACTTAATAGGAATCTGTGGGGACCATTGGCATCCGAATTTCATAACCTTAGCCGCTGGTTCTCCAGTATTTCTAGCTACCCTGCATTACATAAGATGTAAGTGTGGTGGAATATTTAATCATAAAAAAAGTTGTAATGAAAGAGAAAATTAAAAATTTTTTATTAGATTGGAATGCCGTAATTATAGCATTTATTCTTATGATGTATTCAGTGATATTAGGAATGTCAGGTAACACAGAAGAAGCTCAATATTCAGCTCATTGGCCTGGAACTATATTACTATTTAGTATAGCAATAAATCAAATAATAAGAAGAAGGTAATGTTAGGTTGGGGATTCTTTTTGATGGGTGCAGTCTTTTTTGGACTGTATGTATGGTTTACGCTCTGGATTATTTTTGATCAGAATAGAAGACAGAGGGAAGAAGGTAATGGTACAATGGGGTACTATGAACGTCATCAACCAGATGATATAGATATGGACGGCATGGGAGATCAAGGTAGATTTATTTATAGGCCTCGACCAAAAGCTAGGAAAAGAAAAAAAGGAAGTCAAAGTAGACAGAAGAACTACTTTTGGCATGAAAATAAAAAATAATGTGCTTAAGCGGAGCAATGTACGAACAAGATATGGAAGAAGAATTCAACGAAGAAGAATTTGATAGATGCGTGGTTACTGGTGAGCTTACTCCTTATCGTAAAACTGATCATATTCATTATAGAAAGTTTTATGTAGAGGGTGTTGGTCAATTATCAGAGAAAGCGTGGAGAGATATTTACGATAAATAAAATTTTTTATGAGCTTTTTAACTGGGATTACATTTTTAATACCTTTAGCTTTATTTACAGTTATACTTTTATACTTAAGTAAGTTTATTCCCAAAGAAGGAATTCAGTTACCTATTTTTTTAATGATAGCTGGTGATGGTATTTTAGTAGCTATTTGGTATTTTGGATTAATAGAGTTAGTAGATACTGTTAAAGAATTTAAAATAGGGATCGGCTTATCATTTGCAACAGCTGCATTTGGTAGGTCGATTTACTTCATGATAATGAATAAGGAAGTATAGTAATACCTACCTATTTATTATAGAACAAATTAATTTTAAATATAAAAGATGAAAGGTGTACTGTTTTCCGCTGATTTTGCGATTGATGAAAATGATGATCCAAGGTTATTAGAACTTAATACTGATACTGTAATTTATTCATCATTTACTTCCTCTATTAACTGGAGTAACCTAACTGATGTTATTAATAATGACAGTAATATAAAAGAGTTTCATTTAATCTATAAAAAGAAAATTCACGACAGAGAAGCACCTTTGATATCTGAATCAATAGCTTCTAATTGTACTAATATTGAAACTTACAGTACAACTGAAATAGATATCGATGATCCCTACCCAGCATCTCCGGGAGATTCGGGTAGTAAATTTATACTCAGATTAGCGTATGACGAAAGTGCAGTTTTTGATTCAGTATATTGTAAAA
>Ga0163111_10001345_pt1 | contig 15105 bp, 17 predicted proteins | sample CRUFie1St18metaG_FD_109645 | JGI IMG/M metagenome (GOLD analysis project Ga0163111, IMG submission 109645) | Marine microbial communities from the Costa Rica Dome - CRUD Field 142mm St18 metaG | ecosystem: Environmental > Aquatic > Marine > Oceanic > Photic zone | place: Costa Rica: the Eastern...
AGAAAAAGGTCAGATAGATTTTGACTGCATACTTTTATATATTCTAACTATCGCATGGGCGATAGTCTATGACACATATTATGCAATGGCTGATAAGAAAGATGATAAAAAGATAGGCGTTAAATCATCAGCGCTTTTTTTTGGTGAAAATGATATACGATATGCATTAAATATTCATTATTTTGTTCTGATGTGTTTTATTACCTTAGGAATAATAAACAGTTTCAATTTGATATATTATGTATTTTTACTAATTTCATTATTATCAGTCATTTATCAACACTTATTGGTTATATCAAGAAAGCCTTACCAATGCGTATCTGCTTTTGAAAATAATAATATATTTGGATTAATAATTACTTTTGGTCTACTATTTACTTATATTTGATGAAAATGAAAAATACTGATATAAAAAATAATTGGACCACAAAAGAATTGAAAGATATTTATGATCTCCCATTTAATGATCTACTATGGAAAGCACAATCAGTACATCGTAAATATCATAATCCAAATGAAATACAAATATCCACACTTATGTCTATAAAAACCGGAGGTTGCCCTGAGGACTGCAAGTACTGCTCTCAAAGTATAAGATATGACACGGATATAAATCTTGAAAAAACTTTACCTCTCTCAGATATTATTAAACAAGCAAAAAATGCTAGAGATAATGGTGCGTCAAGATTCTGCATGGGCGCAGCATGGAGAAATCTAACTCAGAGTAATCTTGCTAAAGTAAAAGAGATGGTCAAAGAAGTTAAAGCCCTGGGTCTTGAGACTTGCGTTACGTTGGGTATGCTAACTGACACACAAGCTGATGAATTGAAAAACGTTGGGCTAGATTACTATAATCATAATCTAGATACATCAGAAGAGTACTATAAAAAAGTAGTCACAACTAGAACATATCAAGACAGATTGGATACGTTACAACATGTTAGAGATGCAGGAATAAAAGTATGTAGCGGTGGAATCTTGGGTTTAGGCGAAGAGAATATAGATAGAATTGAATTAGTGAGAGTGCTTGCAAATCTGGATATGCATCCAGAATCAGTTCCCATAAACAGACTAGTTAGAGTGGAAGGAACACCATATTTTGATAATAGTGATGTAGACGAATTTGATTTTATAAGAGTGATAGCACTAGCAAGGATAGCTATGCCTAGATCATTTGTAAGGTTATCAGCCGGAAGAGATACAATGAATGATCATATGCAAGCTATGTGTTTTTTGGCAGGAGCTAATTCCATTTTTTATGGAGAAGAATTATTAACTACAAAAAATTCAACTATTGAGCATGATCAGAGACTATTGAAAAATCTCAAAATAAAAACAATGCCTGTTGATGATTCTGAAACAATAGAAGTTGAACAGGAAAAACTTGAAGACATAAGTATAGCTGTCAAGAATATCTAATATAGTATAACGCTGAAGTGACAGATTATAAAAAAACAATCCAGCAACTCAAAAAAGAAGGTCGCTACAGAAAAAGAATATCAACTAGGTCGCCTCAAGATGTATATTTAAAAGTTAATAATAGAACTCTTAGTAACTTTTCTAGCAATAATTATCTAAATCTTGCAAACTCATCATATTTAAAAAATCAATTTAAAACCAATATATCAAAATATGGTATAGGCTCAGGTTCATCACCACTTATCAGTGGATATAGTATAGCTCATTCAAATTTAGAGAAAAGAATATCAAAACTACTGGGGTTTGAATCAACTCTAGTAACAAACTCTGGTTATCTTTCAAATGTTGGCTTATTAAATGCAGTATCAAAAAATAAGATTGATGTTTTCCAAGATAGGGAAAATCATAATTCTATTATTGAAAGCTCTAGATTATCAAACACGAAGTTAATAAGGTATAAGCATCTAAATTATAGAGATCTAGAAGAAAGGATTTTATCTAGTGATTCTAAAGATAAAATTATTTTTGCTGATAGTGTTTTTAGCATGACGGGTGAAAAATCTGATCTTATAAAACTTTCATCGATTGCTAAAAAATATAAATGTTTACTATTTATAGATGATGCTCATGGCTTTGGGGTAAGCGCATATGATAACAGGATTTTCCCAAGTTCGATAAATGGTTTAGATAAAAGAAAATTAAATATAGATGCATATATTGGAACTTTTGGAAAAGCCATAGGGACCTTTGGTGCTTTCATATCAGGGTCTAAAAATTTAATTGATTTATTGATCCAAAAATCTAAACCTTATGTTTACTCAACAGCATTACCACCGGCATTAGCAAGCACTACTTTAGATAGTATTAATTATATAATGAAAAATAAATCAATCACAAAGAGGCTTGAAAGTAATATAAACTTCTTTAAAGATTTAGCTGGGCAAAATAATATCAAAGTAGGTTTTTCTAATTCACCAATTCAAACTATACACATAGGTGATCCAAAAAGAGTTATGAGCATACATAAGAAAGCCCAAATGAAAAATATTTATATTCAAGCAATAAGATATCCTACTGTGCCATTGAATAAAGATCTTATAAGGATCAATTTAACTAGCGATCATAGCAAAAAACAAATACAATCTTTAATAGAATTTTTAAAACAAGTACAATGATGAATGATGGATATACTTACGAATAAAAATGTATTACTTGGAATAACAGGTAGTATAGCAGCATATAAAGCTGCTGATATATCTAGCCGGCTTAAGAAAGAAGGTTGTAATGTTAAGGTGGTAATGACAAAGAGTTCAGAGCTATTTATAACAGAAACAACTTTAGAATCTTTGTCAGGCAATAAAGTCATTAGTGAGAATGAACATTCAAACACACTCAGTAATTTTGAACACTTAGATATTGCAAAGTGGGCAGATATTATTCTAATTTCACCATGTACAGCTAACTTTATGAACAAGCTTGCAAATGGCCATGGTGATGATCTCCTCTCTACTATTTGCTTAGCGTTCACCAAAAAAATATTTGTTGCTCCTGCTATGAACCCAGACATGTGGAATAATAAAGTAAGCCAGACTAGTGTCAGAAAATTAAAAGAAGCAGATATCAATATTATCGGTCCTAACTATGGGACACATGCATGTGGTGATATAGGTTATGGAAGAATGACAAGTCCTGAGCAGATTATAGAGGATATTAAAGGTCAAAATAAGTCATCTATACTTTCAGGTAAAAGAGTGCTGGTAACTGCAGGGCCAACAAGAGAACCAATAGACCCTGTTAGGTTTATGAGTAACTATAGTTCGGGTAAAATGGGTTATGAGGTTGCACTTGCTGCTAAAGTTATGGGAGCTTCAGTTAAGCTAATATCAGGACCAGTATCATTGGATCCTATCAAAGATATTAAAACAGAGTATGTCGAAACTTCTGAAGAGATGTATCAAACTGTTATGTCTAATGCAAAAGATTTTGACATTCTGATATCGACTGCAGCAATTGCTGACTATAAGCCTGCTAATTATTCTAAAACTAAATATAAAAAATATGAAAATAATATTTTCATAGAGTTCACTAGAGGGGCTGATATAATCAGTTCTGTCTCAGAGAAAAATAGAGACCTATTTACAGTTGGCTTTGCAGCAGAAACTGATTCTCTCAAAAAGAATGCTGAAGATAAATTGATAAAAAAGAATTTAGATATGATTGTTGGTAATATTGCCAATCATGAGTTAAAACTAGGTTTTGAGTCTGATTTTAACAAAGTTACGATATTCACTAAAGAAAGAGTAATTGAGATCCCAGAAGCTAAAAAATCAGAAATTGCTATAAAGATCCTAAATATTGTAGCAGAAGAATTTGCCTCAAAGATAAGCCTAGTAAATAAAAATGTTAAATGAAGTTAAAATAAAATTACTGGATGAAAAATTAAAAGATAAACCAACTTTTTCAACAAAAGGTTCTGCTGGCCTAGACTTAAGGGCTTCATTAGAATCTGAACTTATCTTAAAAAGTAATAAAACTGAATTAATACCAACCGGAGTATCAATCCATATAGAAAATCAATCATATGCTGGTTTAATACTTCCAAGATCAGGACTAGGGCATAACCACGGTATTGTCTTAGGTAACCTTGTAGGCTTAATTGATTCTGACTATCAAGGGCAGTTGTTTGTATCTTGCTGGAATAGGAGCGATGTTGACTATAAAATAGAACCATATGATAGAATAGCTCAACTAATCTTCATAACCATAGACCAACCTAAATTAAAAGTTGTTGATGCGTTTGAAGAATCTATACGGGGCTCCGATGGTTTCGGCTCATCAGGGAATAAATAATATTGAATATTAATAAAGATATCTTTAGAGCCTATGATATAAGAGGCATATATCCTGATGATCTTAATGAGAAGACTTTCTTATTAATTGGTAAAGCAATAGGTAAACAAATAGCAGAACAGTCAGATGATCCTAAAGTTAGCATATGCATGGACGGCAGAATATCAGGGCCATCACTCAAACAAAGTCTAATTTCTGGTCTTACTTTTATGGGCGTAAATGTTATAGATATTGGATCTCTTCCAACACCATTATTATATTATTCATTGAAAAAGTTAAATATTAATAATGGTCTAATGATTACGGGTAGCCATAATCCATCTAGTTATAATGGCATCAAAATGGTTATAAATAATAAAACATTATTTGATAATCATATCATTGAGATATATAAATCTATTATTTCTGATGAATTTAAAAAAAATAAGGTTGAAGGTAAATTAATTAAAGATGATGCAATGCTAGATAATTATATTAAAGATATTAAAGTCGATATAAATATCAAATCTAAGTTAAAAATATGTATAGACTGTGGTAACGGTATAACCGGAGCCATAACAAGAAAAGTTTTTGATGCGCTAAATATCGACTTTGATATTATTTATGAAAATGTAGATGGGAGCTTCCCAAATCATCCTCCTGACCCAACTGACGAAAGAAATTTACTAGAGCTAAAAAATAATATTGTAAAAAATAAATCTGATATTGGGTTTGCATATGATGGTGATGGCGATAGGATATGCGTCGTGACTAAGGAAGGTAAAATGATCTGGCCTGATCAACTATTGATATTATTCAGTAGAAGTATTCTAAAAGATTCTCCAGGCAAAAAGATAGTTTATGATATTAAATGTTCAAAACATGTAGAAAAAGAAATAGTCGAAAACTCTGGCGTACCTATACTATCAAAAACAGGACACTCATTTATAAAGAGAGCTATCATAGAAGAAAATGCATCTCTTGGTGGAGAGATGAGTGGTCATATTTTTTTTGCAGATAGGTGGGGTGGTTTCGATGATGGAATATATGCATCTCTTAGACTGTTAGAGATACTATGCAGAGAAGGTGATAACCTGGGAATATTGAATACTTTGCCAAAGTCGATTACAACCCCGGAAATAAATATACCATTTAAGGGAAATAATCATTTTACATTCATGAATTTATTTGCAAAACTAGCAAAATTCGATAATGCTAGTATTATTGATATTGATGGGATAAAAATTATTTATCCTGACAGTTGGGGGCTTATTAGATGCTCGAATACAACATCGAATCTTGTGTTAATGTTTGAAGCTGATGACAGAGATGCAATGTCAAAAATTCAATCTTTAGTAAAAGATGAGATATTAAAGATAGATAATAAACTTGAATTACCGTTTTAAATAAAATGACAAAAGAAAAAGTTACATATAGAGATAATGATAATGTTAAACCTACTACCGCAAGGGTACTCATTGAGGCTTTGCCATATATCCAACAACTATCCAATAAAGTTATAGTTGTTAAATTTGGCGGAAATGCAATGACGGATGATACATTAAGAAATAATTTTGCAAGAGATATGGTTCTTCTCAAACAAGTAGGGCTACATCCTGTAATTGTCCATGGTGGCGGGCCGCAAATAACATCCTATCTTAAAAAGCTAGGGATTGAATCTGAATTTGCAAATGGACTAAGAATAACTGATCCTGAATCTGTACATATAATCGAAATGGTTTTAGGCGGTCTTGTTAACAAAGATATAGTCAATTCTATTACGTCACATGGTGGCAAAGCTGTAGGCCTTTCTGGTAAAGATGGTGGTTTAATTAGAGCTAAAAAAGTTATTGGGGAAGGTGAATTTAAGAATATAGATTTTAAAAATACTGGTACAGTTCAAAGTATTGATCCAGAGGTAGTAAGCCTACTAGATGGTTCACCATTTATTCCAGTTATTGCTCCGATTGGAATTGGAGATGATGGGAAAACATATAATATTAATGCAGATTTAGTTGCCGGTAAAATGGCGCATATTCTTGAAGCTGGTAAGTATCTTATTCTAACAAATACTAGTGGTATATTAGATGAAAAGAATAATCTAATTAAATCTATCAATGCAGATCAAGTCAGAGCTCTGATACATAAAGGAGTTATATCTAAAGGCATGCTACCAAAGATAGAGTCAGCTCTAGAAGCAGTTTCGTCTGGTGTTGAACATGTTCAAATAATAGATGGAACAGTAGATCATGCAGTCTTATTAGAATTATTCACAGATTCTGGTATAGGAACGATGATTCGTAGGTCATAGATTGCTAGAGTATATATTTCTATTCTTAGTTTCTATAATTTCTAATATTTTTTCAGCCTTTTCCGGCGGAGGCGCCGGTGTTATTCAACTTCCTGCAATCCTACTACTCTTCGATATTGCATTTATAAATGCATTAACAGTTCATAAAATTGCAACTGTGGCACTTGGCATAGGTGCTACTGCTAAATTTGCAACGAAAATTAGTTTTGATAAAACTTTGATCATTCAGTTTTTATTAGTAGGTGTTCCAGGAGTGATAATAGGCGCGAACATAATAGCGTTGACCAATGAAACATTAGCTAGAATATTATTAGGAATATTAATATCATCGATTGGGATATATACAATATTTAAAAAAGAATATGGAGAAGAAAATAGATATAACAACAGTGGTAACTATAAAATATTTGGTCTAACACTAGTATTTATATCAGGAGTACTTAATGGGTCGCTTTCTGCAGGCACAGGATTATTATTTACAATTATATTAATCTCTATTTATAAGATGGATTATAAAAATGCTATTGCATATACACTTATTGTAGTAGGTTTCTTTTATAATTCCATTGGTGCTATAACACTTGGAATGTTAACTGAAATTAACTGGAACATATTACCAGTTCTATTCATAGGATCGTTGATAGGTGGCTACGTAGGGGCTAGACTGTCCCTATCCAAGAGTAATCAAACAATAAAGATTATCTATCAGATTGTGACAATATCAGTTGGAATAAGTCTAATATATTAATTATCTCTTATACTGAGAGATGTACTTCTCCATCTCTGATAAATGAGGAGATAAGGAATTATCAGTTTTGATATAATCGATTATGTCCTCTAACGTTATAATGGAATATACTTTTACTGAGTGATCGTCATTAAGTTCTTTTGATGCTCGATCCTCCTTGCCAACTTCCATCCTATCAAATGCTACTAATACTGATGATGGTTGTGCATCATTTTTTTTAAGAAGGTTTATACTATCACTTATCGATTTACCCGAAGAAATAACATCATCCACAATCAATGCTTTCCCACTAGGTTTTGTGCCGACAAAGATGCCAGACTCTCCATGAGTTTTTGCTTCTTTGCGGTTATGACAATATGGCTTGTTAATATTATATTTAGTATACAGTGTCTGACTAATTGATGTTGCTAATGTAATCCCTTTATACGCAGGACCGAATAAAAAATCATAATCAAGCGAATTTGTAATTATTGATTCTGAGTAAAAACCAGCAAGGGAACTGAGCAAGTGACCATCATTACATAACCCTGTGTTAAAAAAGTACGGACTTTCTCTGCCGGAATTTAATGTAAAACTGCCAAAACGTAGTATTTCATGATTTAATGTGAATTCTATAAATTGTTTTTTAAGGTTGTTCATCTCAATTTCTAGTAATATAGATATATTAACATAGAGTATAAAAGAATATGGTAGTTTTAACATTAAATGTCTGTGGCATAAGAGCTAGCCAAAAAAAAGGCCTATTTAAATGGCTCAAGACAACAAAAGCAGATGTTATTTGTTTACAAGAAGTTAGGGCTACAAAAGAACAGATTGATTTTCAAGAATTTGTATTACCAGAGTATACAAAATATCAGTCCGAAGCGGTGAAGAAAGGATATAGTGGAGTATGTATATATAGCAAAGAAAAGAGTACTAAAGTGAGCAAAAACTTTGGGTCTAAAATCTTCTCTGACGAGGGTAGATTTATAGAAATTGAGTTATCAAAGATAAGAATGATATCTGTATATTTTCCTTCAGGTTCATCTGGTGAAACAAGGCAAAATCTCAAATATCAATTTATGGATAAATTTGAAAAATATATGAAAAAAATAAAAAAAAGTAAAAAGCCGACTATAATCTCTGGTGATTGGAATATTGTTCATAAAGAGATTGATATAAAAAATTGGAAATCTAATCAAAAAAATTCAGGCTGTCTTCCTAAAGAAAGGGCGTGGCTTGATAAAGTTTTTGATAGTTATGGTTTCATTGATGCATTTAGGGTTGTAAATAATAAACCTGATAATTATACATGGTGGTCTAATCGTGGAAGAGCATGGGATAATAATGTAGGATGGCGCATAGATTATCAAGTTATTTCACCGCATGATACTGTAAAACCAATAAATGCAAAAATATATAAAAAGAAAAGGTTCTCTGATCATTCTCCATTGATCATGGAGTATAAACTGTAAAATGATAAAGGACATAATCTCTTCCGTTAATCCATATCTTGAAAAGAAAATGCTTATTACTCTTTCCATGGGTTTTGTTTCTGGAGTTCCATTATTACTAACTATTACTCTGTTACAAGCTTGGTTGACTGATGAAGGTGTTTCGAAGTCCACTATAGGCTTATTTGCGTTAGTTGGGCTTCCATATTCACTAAAGTTTTTATGGGCACCAATTTTTGATCATATTACATTATCAAAATTAGGTAGAAGGAGAAGCTGGTTAATAGTGACACAGATTTTATTAATCATAACTATTGTTTCATTAGGTATGGCTAACCCATCAATGAATGCAATGAATGTAGCTATACTGGCTACTCTAGTTGCTTTTTCATCTGCATCACAAGATATAGTAATAGATGCTTATAGGAGAGAATCTTTAACCGACGAAGAACAAACAATAGGCGCATCATCGTATGTGCTTGGCTATAGGATTGGAGCATTAGCCGCAGGCGCAGGTGGTTTAATTTTAGCTGACTATTTATCATATCAAATGGTATATATGTTTATGTCATCAGTGATGTTTTATGGTTTGTTCATTACTATCATCGCTGAAGAACCAAAACATAATAATCAACCCTCTAGTTTTGTCGCCGCAGTTTATAATCCATTTATAGAGTTTTTTAATAGACATGTTTCCTTGTCAATCCCTGTATTGATTCTGTTATTCATTCTTTTATATAAAATTGGAGATACTATGGCCCATTCCTTAAGTACTAATTTTTATTTAGATATTGGGTTCACAAAAACTGAAATAGGTACTGTTGTAAAATTCTTTGGGTTGATCGCAACCCTAGTTGGAGCTTTTGCGGGCGGGTTAATATCATTAAGAATAGGTTTATATAAATCATTAATAATATTTGGAATATTCCAAGCTATAGCGACTCTAGGATTTTCTATTCTTGCATATATAGGCTCTAACATATATTTACTCATGACTGTAATATCTCTAGAAAACTTAGCTGCAGGTATGGGATATACTGCATATTTGGCTTTTATAGCAAATATGACTAATAAAAGGTTTACCGCAACACAGTTTGCGCTTATGACGGCACTTATGTCATTGCCTAGAACGCTTTTTTCTGGGTCTTCTGGGTTCTTGGTTGAATTATTAAATTGGGAGATATATTTTATTTTCTGTTCACTTATTGCATTTCCTGCTTTAATAATACTAATGAAATTAAGAAGGAGCTTAAAAATATGATACGTTTTACTACTGCTGACCTTTGTGATGATAATGCAGATATACAAATAGCAAAACCCATTTTTAAACTATTTGGCGAAAATAAAAATTTTTACGGAAGAATAAGGACCGTGTCAGTTTTAGATGATAACTCTTATGTAAAAAAATTGGTCGAAGAAAAAGTTAATGGAGATGTTATGGTAGTAGATGGCAAAGGTTCAACTAAATGCGCTCTTCTAGGTGATAACTTAGCTAGAATTGCTTGTAACAACGGATGGTCAGGATTTATTATCAATGGATGTATTAGAGATTCAGAAATAATAAATAGAATCGGAATAGGCATCAAAGCAATCAGTACCATGCCTATAAAAAGTGAAAAAAAAGACGTAGGTGAATATGGCAAGTCTTTAAATTTTGCAGATGTCATATTTACTGATGGAGATTATGTTTATTCAGATCCAGATGGGATTATAATATCAAAGAGTCAATTGATTAATGGGACAGACACGCCTTCAAATAACAGCTTGCCTTACATTCATGTAACATATGTCAAAAAGATGAGTGATGAATAATCTACTAATACAATTAAAAGATATAAGCCTATCTAGAAATGATAAATCCATTATAAGAGATATGTCATTAGATATTAATTCGTCTACTGTTTCAAATATATATGGTCATAATGGAAGTGGGAAGACAACATTATTAAAAATACTTACAGGAATTACAGAGCCGACAAGTGGAGAAATTATTAATAACATCGATCAATATGGTTCTTTTGCCTATATAGGGCATAAGCATGGTATCAAGAATAATTTAACATTGAATGAAAATTTGTTATATGGGGACAGCGAAAATTTTTATGACCAGAACATGATAGATAAAGTGATTGATACATACAATATGGGCAAATATAAAAACTACTTGGCTAAAAATCTATCACATGGTCAACAAAAAAAGATTTCACTAATGAAGGCTAATATTTCCTCTTCACGAATCTGGGTTATAGATGAGCCTTACAGTGCGCTAGACAAAGACTCAGTATGTATAGTCGATCAAAGTATTTGTGATCATATAAAAAGCGATGGGGCTGTCATTATGTCTAATCATGAATTGATTACAAATAAGCCATTTAATATTAATAATATAGAAATTAACTAATGAATAGTTTTTTAAAAAATATTAAAAAAGAATTTTTAATAGCTAGCAGGGCTGGCTTAGAAGTATTGATGCCGGTAATGTATCTTTTTATCATAATGGTATTTTTTAATATATCTATTAGCTATGTAGAAAAAGATATCATTGTTGAGCTTATACCATTGATGGTTTGGATATCTTGTCTTTTAATATGTGTTTTAAATTTAGAAACAATATTTAAGGATGATTATGACGATGGTACCCTTGATATGTTTGTCATAAATGATAGATATATTGAGAGAGATATTATGGCTAAAGTAATCTCCCACTGGACACTATCAAATTTACCTGTAGTAATTATTGCACCCGTGCTGTCTTTAATTCTTGGTCTTGATGTACAAACAACATATGTTCTGTTTATAACTCTTTTAATTGGAACGCCTACAATGAGCTTAATTGGTTCTATAGCTGCAGCATTAACATTGAGTTTGAAAAAAAATAAGATTTTAATCTCTATAATTGTTTTACCAATGTATATACCTATATTAATTTTTGGGACGAGTGCCGTGAATAACTCATATTTTGGAATTGGTTATGAATCAGAAATACTGATGATGATGATAATATTTTTAATATTTTTATTAGTATCACCTATTGCATGCAGCAAGGCTTTGAAAATAAGCTTAGATTGATTTTATCCACTTTGTTGATTTTTCTCTTTCCATCAGCTCGTTTCTAGATGAGGACAATACTGCAGCAAGTAAATATGAAGTGAAGCCGATGGTTGTGTAAACAAGCGGATATAACATTTCACTAGCTATTGATGGTGTGCTAAATTTCATTACACTTGGACCTTGGTGTAAGGTATTCCACCATTCAACTGAAAAATGTATTATTGGTATATTAATAAAACCTACAATAGCAAGTATATTTGCTGCCTTGGCGCCCTTTCTATAATCGTCAAACGAATAGTATAGAAAAATAATAGACAAATAAATAAACAACAAAATTAACTCTGATGTTAACCGTGCATCCCACACCCACCATGTGCCCCACATTGGTTTACCCCAGATCGCACCAGTAACTAGTGCCAAGAAAGTGAATAAAGCTCCATTCTTTGCTGACGCGATAGTAAGTATTTCAAAAACTTTAATTTTCCAGATCAAAGTAATAATCGAACAAAAAAAGACAGCTGAATATGCAAAAAGGGATAGCCACGCACTAGGAACATGAACATATATTATCCTAAATGCATCTCCCTGCTGATAATCCTGAGGCGCAACAAATAGACCTAAATATAATCCATATGTAATGAAAATGACTGAAACAAAAAAAGCCCAGGGTATTATTTTTGATGAAAAATAATAAAAGTTTTTAGGGGATATATTTTCAAATAATTTTCTAAACATAGCTCATCTATAGTGATTTATGATACCATAAGTATAACTTAAAACTAATGAAAGACACACCAGATAAAAAACTATTGAAAGAATACGAATGTTCCCTTATTACTTGGAACAAAGGGCGGCACGGGAAATATAAGATTTTAAAAAAGAGAAATAAAAAGGCCTTTAACTTGTCAATTTCCTCTCGAAAATAATATTGTCGATCACTGATTTCCAGTCAAATGTTGGATCTGCAATGACAAAGAATTCATCATTAAGAAATTTAGAATTCTTATTATACTTCAACCTATCCATGTTTTTATCAACAACTGAGCCACCGGCTTCTTCTATTAGACACTGTCCAGCTGCTGTATCCCATTCATGTGTTGGGCCTAACCTTGGATAAAAACAACCTTCCCCAGACGCAATCGCTCCAAACTTAAGAGCACTTGCTAGTTTTACAAATAGTGCATTTTCAACATGAATAGAGATTTGATCTAATATACTTTTGTTTATTGATATACTTGTATAAACATTATTCTTTTCACTAGACATTTTACTAGTTGTGATTCTAATGGGTTTTTCAGAACCTTTGACCAAAAATGCACCACAACCCTGATAAGCATAGTAAAAATAATCTTGTATTGGAGAGTATATTATACCAAGAATAGGATACGACTCTTTAATCAACGAAATACAAATACAAAAATTATTTCCTTTATCTATATAATTGCGTGTCCCATCCAAAGGGTCAACAATCCAGAAAGAATCATGTTTATCCTGTCCCTCATAGTCTTCTTCAGAAATAATAGGGATTTCAGGCGTTATTTTTTTCAGCGAATCAGAAATAATTATATTAGAGTCAATATCTATCTTAGTCACAGGTGTCTTGTTTGACTTAGTAGCAATATCAATATCAGTTTTATGATATTTCTTTTGCAGTTTACCTGCCTCGATACAAGCTTCTTGAAGTGATGGCAATATCTCTAAAAATTCGGAATTACTTATCATTTGGTTAAATTACCATAAACATATAAAGATGCCAGTACTCTAGAATCTATTTGAGTATACTTTGACAAAAGGTTATCAATATCACCAAAAGGAACTTCAATTGTCTCAAGATCTTCTGGTTCATCGCCACATAATATAGATGGTGATAGGTTTATAGCTAACACAGTATGTGCTTTATGATCTATATATCCTGGCGCTAAGTTTATTGTATGTATATGTTCAAGCGAAGAAGACATATAACCAATTTCTTCCTGCAGTTCCCTATTTGCAGCCTCTAGGATTGATTCACCCTTGTCTATCCCACCTTTTGGGAAAGTTAAAGCATAAGCATCAATTGCAGCAGCGTACTCCTTTATGAAGAACATGGTATTTTGAGTAACAGGAATGATCATAACAGCACCATTCCCGGTGCCACTAATAACTTCATATTCTCTTGTAATATTTTTCTTAAATTCAATATCAAGTTTTGATATTTTAAATAACTTAGTAAGTGAAATAAGTGTTTTATTTTTAATGATAGGCATTATATGATTAAATTTTATAAATGAAATAATAACATATTATATGAGAATAATAGATAACAAATACTATTTAATAGATCTAGATGGAGTGGTATTGGACACCAGCTATGATAACTACTTTTGGCAGGAACATATTCCACGAGTTTACGCACAAAAGAAAGCTATAGATGAGAAGGACGCTATGAGTGTTACACACTCATTATTTAATTATAAGAAAAAAACAAAAGACTGGTATGACGTAGTCTACTGGTCAAATATACTAGACATAGATATTATCCATGAAAAAAAGAAAAGTGAAAATATGTGTTTAATAAAATTACTTGAAGGATCTTTAGATATACTTGAGCGACTAAGGAATTTAAATAAAAAACTTTTTTTAGTAACAAATGCTCATAGAAAAACACTAGAGATAAAACTGTCTAAGTTTGACCTGCCCAAATATTTTGATGAATTAGTATGTTCTCATGAGCTTGGATTTGTAAAAGAAGACATACAGTTTTGGCATTTACTCAGGAACAAATTGAAAATCGATTATAATGATTCAGTCCTAATAGAAGATACATTTGATAATATAAAATCTGCCCATCATGCCGGTGTTAGTAATTTTATATATATTAGTAATGAAAAAAAAGATTTATGCAAGATTAAACCACTGGTGCTTGGATCCCTATCTGAATTATCTTCTAGCATGTAGGATTGATATATTCTCTAAGCAAAAGTTTCTAGGGAATATTTCGTTTACATAAATAGTTTTTCTTCCATTCTTATATATGGCTATTCTATGAATACTATTATTTATTAATTTATACATTACTTGTTTTTTTTTAAATCTTTTAGGTCTCAAAATATAAGTTCCTAAAGATCTTGATCCAAGTATTTTTAGAAACCTTTCTTTGCCAGAGATGTATTTATTAGGCATAAAAGTATGTGCATGTATACTAGGATAATGATCCGTGGAAAGTATGACACTTCTATAAGTGCCTATCTCATTTATGTTAAGTAGGCCTATTTCTGATAAAGATTTATGGTATACAGACGCTTGTTTTAATACCTCAACCTTAAAATTATGGC
>Ga0163111_10001346_pt1 | contig 15105 bp, 16 predicted proteins | sample CRUFie1St18metaG_FD_109645 | JGI IMG/M metagenome (GOLD analysis project Ga0163111, IMG submission 109645) | Marine microbial communities from the Costa Rica Dome - CRUD Field 142mm St18 metaG | ecosystem: Environmental > Aquatic > Marine > Oceanic > Photic zone | place: Costa Rica: the Eastern...
GCGGTACAGCCCTAATGGATAAATTTAAAAAGCAAGGTGAGTCGATAACAAAAGGTGTATTCGGTTTCCTTGATACTTCATGGAAAAACCTTACTTTCCAAGAGGGAACGGCATTTAGATCTGGTGCTGAAATTACAGGTAAAAATATAACCTTCCAAGAGGGTTCTACTTTCAGAAAAGCAGCAGATTCTGCTATGAAATTTGCTGCAGAAAAAGCAACAGCAATTCGTAATGGTATCAATTCTCAGTTTGCCAAGTTTGGCAACATGGTTAATGAGTTAGGTACTGCTGGTAAAAACTTCGTAATGGAGAAACTGGTTGGTCCTTTATTGGATAACCTAAAGAAACCCATAAAATTTGTTATGGGTCTTGGAGCAAAGTTTGGTGACCAATTAAGAAAGATTCCTTATGTAGGGAAATTAATTGAAGCACTGAAGAAAAACGGTATCAACGGTCTTGGTGACTTTGGTGAAAAGGCCAAGAAATTTATTGGTGCTAATGGTTGGCCAATTATTGGTGGTATATTTGGTCTTGTTTCTGCCTATGACAGATTAACTAGCAATGATCCTACTGGTTCAGTATTTGATTTTGCTTCTGCTTTATTCGACTTATCATCAGCACCCTTTATTGTTCCTCCACTGGGGTTCGCTCCAGGTTCTGGAATTTCATTTGGTATTGACCTGTTCATGCTTGCTAGAGATCTAGCAGGTATGGCTTTTCCTGATTTTGATCCTAGAGAACCCGAGGATGCATTAATTGCCAAACTTGGCATGAGTGGTCTTCAAAATGGATTGAGGTCTATTGGTGAAAAATTACCTTCCTTTGATGAAATTGGTGCAATTTTTGGTCAGGCAAAGGAGCAGGACAAACCACCAGGTGAAGGCAAATCTATTGGTGGTGCTGTACAAGAACCTCAAGAGTATTTCTTGGGTGGTATTGTAAAGGGCATCAGTAGGGCAGTTAGTGGTGTCGTAAAGGGTGTTAGTAATGCTGTTAGTAGCGTAGGTAATTTTGTTGGTGGTGTTGTAAACAATCCACTTGTTAGAACAGCAGCAATGTTTATTCCTGGTGCTGCACCTATTGTAAGTGGCATCGGTGCTATATCATCTCTCGCATCGGGTAATCCGATGGGTGCAGTTATGATGGGACTGAACCATTTTGCACCTGGCATGATGGCAGGTGTTAATGGTGTATTAGATAAAGTTACTGGATTCCTTGATAGTCCTATAGGTCAGATAGGACAAAACTTGATGACAGGCAACTTCATGAATGCCGCAAATATAGGATTAGGTATGATTGGTGGACCTATTGGTTCATTAGGTCAACAAATCTTAGGTGGTGATTTTAGTGGTGCTATCAAGAGTGGATTAGGAATGATCAGTCCTGATCTAGCAAACTTAGCAGATAGTGTACTTTCAGGTGGATTCAATCCATCATCAATGATTAAAGGTGCTGCTCAACACTTTGGACTTGGCGGTCTAGTGGATGCAATTACTGGTATGAGTAGTGGAGATCCTACTAAAGCAATCGAAATGATTGGTGCTGAATTAGGTATTGATCAGAAAGTCTTAGCTACAGTTGATAATGTTGCAACTAAAGCATTAAGTAAGGATGGACTATCAGCAAAATATGCTTTAAAACAAGCATTAGATTTCGTACCTATTCCTCTTATTATCGAGAAGATCGAACCTATTCTTCAGGCAGTACCTATAAATATAGAGAGAACAAAAGTAGTACGAGCAGTAGAAACTACACTGAGCAAGATTTAATTAAATGGCAACCGTACAAAAAGGCGCTAAAATTAATTTTTATAAGTTCGTTTCACCCGCTGCGGTGGGCGGAACTAAGAAAGTGTCTGAAGAAAATCGGGCAGTTGTAGAAACTATTAATGCAAACGTACAAGCGACAAATAATTTAGGTAATACTCTTAATTCCCTTGCGAAGGTAGTAGGAGATATTAAGAAGATTCAGTTAGGTCAATTAGCATTAGCAGAGAAGAATAGAGTAAAATTTAAACCAAACTATACTACACCTAATGCTAAAAGGGGTAGTGGTTTTATTGCTGCATTATCTAAAGCGAGAGTTCCTAATTTCTTAGAGGGTCTACTTGGATTGTTAGGTGGTCTCTTGAAGATTGCTATTATCGGTCCAGCATTAGAATGGTTATCTAAGGAAGAAAATCAAAAGAAAGTCAAGAATATTGTTAATACACTGGTAACAATCGCCAAATTTATATTTGATGTTGCTAAGTTTGGTGTAGTCAATACCATTGAAGGACTCTATACATTATTATCTGACGAAACTAGTTGGTGGGAAAAACTTGGCGGATTACTACAGGCCGCGGCAGGACTAGGAACTTTATTACTTGGAATTCGTTGGATAAGTAACCCAATGAATATTGTCAAGGACTTCGGCGCAGTTCTGATGTTCTTCAGAAATAAGTTGCTGGCAAGTAAGACAAGACTAGGAAAGAGATTTGGTAAAAGAAGTCTTACTGGTCTTATCGTGACTGGTACAAGTCTTGCATTAATGACATCTGGTAATCGTGTTGGCGATGAACCACCACCAAAAGAAGAGAATAAAGGTAATAAAGACGATACTAAATCAGGGGAAGAATCATCTACTCCTCTAAGTGACTTCTTTGGTGGTATTAAAAAGTTCTTTGGGATGGGTAAACCCGAAGAAAAAGCGGCAGGTGGATGGATTAGCGGACCTCAGTCTGGTTATCCCGTATCACTTGATGGTGGTCAAAGTACAGCATTCATTGGTCATGGTACTGAATACGTTGCTAGAAAGGCAGATGGTGGAGCATTTGTTGTTCCTTTTGACACTCCTGCGACTAAGAGAATGCCCAACCTCACCAATAAAAGAATTGGTGAAGCAAAATCTGGAGGATTTGGATTACCTGGTTTCTCTCAAGGAGGAACTTTACCTGCAGGTAAGAAACTTTCTAAGAAAGGTGCCTTTGATCATGTACACAAGTTAGCAAAGAAAGCAGGCGGAGCAAAATTCCCTCAAATTGTTGCTGCTCAAGCAATGCATGAAACAGGATATTTAGATCCTAACATGAGGAGTGTTTATAATAGCACAAATAGAACTAACGCTTTCGGTCAAACTGGTAATAGAGGATTTGGTACTATCCCTAGGGATGGATTCTCTGTAGGTTGGACAAAATATGATAACTTATTCACTTCAGTAAAAGATAATATCAAACTATGGCATGATGTAAATAGACACCCCGAAAACTATAATGCCTTTGGTAATCCCTTAGATGGTATTGCTGCTGTAGCAAAAGCATACTCACCTAATGCGGATCCTGCTAACATTAGATTGGGATATACCACTGATGGATATAGTAAAGGAATGGTTGAAGCATTGAAAGTTGGTGGATTTGATGTTAATAACATGAAGTCTACTCCTCTAACATCTGGTCAAAATACTGGTGGAAACAGACCTCAAGGTGGTGGTAATTTCTTTACAAATAACTTTAGAAGGTTAAAGAATTTCCTTGGTTTTGGTGATGATTCTCAGGAACGACCAACTACAAAATCAAATAAAAATGCATCAGGGACTATCAAACCAGCAACTCACCCTGAAACAGGTTCTGGATTTACTATTGAAGGTACAAAAGATCAAAGTAATAGACCTATTGTATTGTCAGAACCAGCAGCAGAGCAATTTGCTGCAGCAATGAAAGCTTCTGGTATGGACTTAGCATCATTTGTTGCAAGTTCTGGTAGAAGTAGAGCAAAAAATACTGCTATTGGCGGACATCCAGAATCACATCACTTATTTGGAGAAGCACTTGATATTAATGGTGAAGGATATCAATGGTTGAAGGCAAATGGTAGACAATATGGTTGGGAATATGTTTATAACCATAATGCTGAAAGTGCTCACTTTAAGTATGTTGGTCCTAAAGCAGGTACTACACCAATCTTAGCAGCTCCAAGTAGTCCTTATCAAGGTGGTAACAGTCTTAATGGGCACGTTGGTGAAGGTCAGCGAGAAAGTCAACGCTCTGAAGATCAGGCAAAGAAAGATAGATCTGCTTTCATTAACAGTCTGACAGCAGGGTTTACTCCATCAGATTCTAGGTCTATTGAAGAACGAATGGGATTGACTCCGATGGGTACAATGTATCGTGGCGGTGCTAGTAACTTTAGATCAATTCAGGAAGAACGTGCTTTGGTAGAAGCAACAAAGAAAAGAAACTCTGCTCGTGCTGATATAAATGATAGAACACAAGGCATGGTTCAAGGTGTGATATCAGCTGTTGAAACATCCAACGCTGGTAATCGTGCTGCGATTCAAGCGGCACAACAGGCGGTAATGCAAATGATGGCACAAAGTCAAGCTAGTGGACAAAACATTGTTGCTGCTGGTGGCGGTGGCACCGTTGCCAGAACAACTGCCGCTATGCTTGGATCTACACAAAATATATTCAATAAAATCTTCCGATGACATTACCTAGAGAGAAAATTGGTGAGATCGTCTATAGAGTCTATGTCTATAGAGATGGAAAATTAGTAACTAACCCTGAAGGTGAAGCGAATATCGCTGATTTTATCATTGGTGTAGAAGTTATTGAAAGTATTACATCAGCAACAATTGAGATTAAACTAGTCGTTCAAGACGCTGCAGGTGCTATTGGTGCATTTACAGGATCTGAACAATTAAAGATTCAATTGGTAAGTCCTATTATTGATCGTACATATTTTGTGCGTTCATATGAAATTGTATCTAGAGTTAGAGATACTAGCGGTCAAGACATGTTTATGTTGAACTGTTGCTCTGATGAATTTGTAAAGAATGAAATTGGTAATATATTTGGTCATAGTCATGTAGTGTTTGGTGGTAAGACGGAATCATCTGAAATTATCAAGCAGTTATTAACTGATAAAAGATTCTTACAGACTAAGAAAAATGTATTCTTAGAAGAAACTATTAACAAACAACAATTTGTTGCAACTAACTGGCGTCCTTTCGATACAATCTACTGGTTATCGCAAAGATCAATTAGAAAGGCAAAGAAAGGTGGAAATCTGCAAAATGGTTTTTGTTTCTGGGAAAATGCCTTAGGATATAATTTTCAATCAGTCGATAAAATGATTGAGGATGTAAACAATCAGAAAACTACAAAGAGTAATTGGAAAACGGGAGAAGCACAATTATATACTTACACATATTCTCAAAAAAGTATGGATGAAGGTGGTGACGATCAATATAAAATTGATGCATTAGTATTCCCAGAAGAAAGAAACTTCTTGATGGGTTTAAGGCATGGTGCATGGTCAGGATATAGTGTAGGATTTGACCCTGTTACTATTACATCTTCTAAGTTTGGTTTAAGTACAGACATGTCTGTTGATGCATATCGATATGGTATCAAAGATATTTGGCAATCGATGGAGCATTTGAATTCTAAAAAGACTAAGAATCCTATTGCTTTTATGGATAAGCAGATTCAAGCAATGACTGATTATCCAAAGAGAACTCGTTATAGTGCATTATCTAATCAAATCTTTGATCAAAAATATAAAAATAATCCTCAGAAAAACTACGAAGAATTAGTAGAACTTCAAGCATATCAATATATGCGAATTGAGTCTATCAAGAATTTTAAACTGAGGATAGAGATACCTGGTAACTTAGATCTGTATGCAGGTAAAGGTGTAAATTTGAATATACCTGGCACATTTAAGAATCCTGGTAGAACACAGATAGATAAAAGATATAGTGGTAGATATCTGATCGCGTCGGTGGCACACAAGATTGTTAACGGCAGTCCGCACAAAACAGAACTTGTACTATTAAAAGATTCTATTCTCCCACCATAACACTTGACAATCAACCCAATTAGCACTAAAATAACCTTGTGAGGGTTGATAAGACTCTTCATATAAATAATAACGTATCATTTGTATACCATATGGAATCCATCGAAAAGCATATCGAAAAGGACAAAGAGATTCTCGGAGATCCTACTACTAATCCGCAAATGCGTCGTCACATTGAAGGTGAACTGCATGAGTTGGAAGAGTATGTAGAGCACCATAAAAAAGAGATTGCAGCAGGAGATCATCACGATCCAACATACTTGGAACTTTATTGTGATCAGAATCCTTCTGAACCTGAATGTCTTGTTTATGACGATTGAGGAATATTTCTTAGGACACTGGACGAACCGATATCAAGCACAATCTGCACCCCATTTATTTTCTTCTAGTGAGATAGAATGGAAGAAAATTGATGGTGGGTTGCATTCAAAAAATTATTACAGAAGAGAAGGACCAACTAAACCGTATCGAGAAAGATACCACAAAATTGTAGAGGTGTCGGATACGGAATTTATTGTGGAGAATTATGATCTTAATTGGACAAGATCGGAAAATTGTGATATGATATTTACGTTCGATGGCACTTCATGGAACGGTCGTTTGATCGGAGATAAGTGTACTGGTGCTAAAGGATATCGTGTTGTATCCGAGTATCGTCTTTTTGGAGACAAACTACATAGTAAAGATCAAGGATACGACGAAGAAGGCAACATGAAGTGGGGATCGCATACCACTTACAAATACATTAGATTGGGCAAATAACTCAGCGGTAGAGTGTCTCGTTTACACCGAGGTTGTCGGGGGTTCGATCCCCTCTTTGCCCATGAATACATTATCGAGGAACATTATGTGGAAATTTATTGCTGCCAGCGCGGTTGCTGTGGGGGTGGGTGTCCTACCTGCCCTTTCAGACCCAATCCGAAAAAATGAATGGTACACACCCCATGCACAAGGATGCATGATGATGAGAGAATGTACAGAAGATGTGCATAGAGTATACTCATCTGGTGATCTACGGCATCATTTTCCAGATTCTAATTGGGATACTGTTTCTAGAGAGTTTGATCAAATCATGCTCGCATTTGAACAGATTGGTATTGAAGTATACTTAGCAGAAGAAAAGTATTTTCCTGTGGGACATCGCGGTGTATATTACACTGTTGGTAATAACTTCTTCCTGAATAAAAGATTCATGCATCGTCCTCATGTGCTCATGAGTGTTACTAGGCACGAAGGATGGCACGCTGCACAAGATTGTATGGCAGGAACTATTGATAATAGTATGATTGCAATCATCATGGATGAAGACAAAGTTCCTCAAATTTGGCAGGACATTGCGAGTGATACATATAAGAACATGCCCAAAGCAATTCCTTGGGAAAAGGAAGCATTCTGGGCGGGTAAGACTGAAGGCATGACACAAGCAGCACTTCAAGCATGTGCAGCAGGTGAAATGTGGAAAGTTTATGAACCTACACCATTGACTCGTGAGTGGTTAGAAAAGAATGGTTACCTTCCATAAAAATCGCTATCAATTAGCAAAGCAAATAACATGGAATGATGTTATTCGCAAAATGGAGAATGAATTTGAACTTGGTACATGTAGTGTTCACGGACACAAAATACCAACTATTGTTCTCCATAATGAAAATCAAACTAGGACCATATTTGATGCAGTAAAAGAGATTGAGAATGATTGGACAACAACCAGTTGTCATTTATACACATCCTTTGCTAAAGGTTCAACAACATTTGGTCGTCACAATGATGATGTGAATGTTTTGATCGTTGGTGCTATCGGAAAGGTCTCATATAAGTTTGATGATGGTGCAATACATATTGTAGAACCAGGTGATGCGTTGTATATACCTGCTGGTGTATATCATGATCCTGATGTTCACTCTGCTAGAGTTACCTTAAGTATCTCTACACAACAAACCCCAGAAATATTATGAGTAACGCAAGAGACTATCTCTTCAAGATTCCTTTTAGACAATATAGTCTACAGAATTGGGCAGCAAAGAAAGAAGCAATTATGAAAGTGCTTCCTTTGGATAAGTATACTGACTTCTATGATAATGGTGGCATCCCTGAATATATGCCTGTAATCTCGGATTGTATTGATGATGAGATGAGAGATTTTTCACAGACTTATCCCTGCCCCGTAATGATTACCTCAATTTGGTATGAACTATCAAAACCAGGCGATTATCACGGACCACATAATCATGGTGCTACAGGATACTCTGCCATCTTGTATGTTGATTATGATGCAGGAGAGCATGAAGCAACTAAGTTTCATTGCCCCTTTTTAGAAGCTGCTACAGGTGAAAATCTAAAATATCAACCTGTTGTCAGGGAAGGAGATTTACTTGTATTCCCATCTAACATTTTACATGAAGCACCCATAAACACAGGTAAGAAAAATAGACTGATTGTATCTTTCAATATCATGGGTGAAGATGTTGCTAGAAGTTATCAAGCAGGTCTCAAGTCGGCACCTTTGACCAGACGTGATTTCGACCTATATAATTCTGGTTTCGGAAATTCCGATAAATAGTCAAAATACAAATTGATAGATGCAAACTATTGACGGTATTATTAATGAACCTACAGTAAATTTCGTCGGTAAAGACGGATTTTTCTGGTGGGTTGGTGAAGTTGAGGACAACGAAGATCCAATGAGATTGGGTCGCGTCAAGGTTCGTGTTCTTGGATATTACACTAATGTTCGTGGTAGCACTACGAACGATTTACCAACTGAATATCTTCCTTGGGCAACTGTATTACAGCATACCTCTCAACCAGGTAATGATGGACAAGGTGAAAGTTCTGGTCAATTACAACCAGGCGCTATTGTCATGGGTTTCTTCATGGATGGAGAAGCAGCACAGATGCCTATTGTGATGGGTGTCATGCGAGTCAAAAAATCTGCAGATACTCAGGAGAAGAAAATTTTCGCCTTTACTGGTGAAAAAATGGAACCTGGTATTGCACCAAACGTTGCAACAGTTCATCCTATGAACCCGAATGCAACTATGGCAACTACCAAAGAGGAGGGTTTCTATAGACCAAAAGCAGACAATACTGTTTCTCTACCAGGCAAAGATGCTGATGGCAACGATGGTGAGGTTGCTGGTGCTGGATCTCCTGCTAACATAGGTAATCTATTGAATGGTAGTGGTGGTAATCCAAACAAACCTAGACAACCAGATAAACCAATTCCTGCTGCTAATGGAGTCGCTGGTCCATGGAAAACTCTAGAGTATAAGTTATCTTATCTCTTAGAAGATCTTGCTGACCATGCTGGAACACTGATTAAAGCAGAAGATGGTGACTTCCTTGATGTTGTTACAGGTAAACTTGTTAGTGCAAAGGCATTGACTGCAAAGATTCAGAACTTCTTGAGTGCGGTATTTACTCAGGTTGTATCTGCGATGCGACAATCTTTGGCAAACCTTGCAGAACAGTTAGAACTTGTCAATATTCTTGGTGGTGCAACTGGTGCTCCTTTCGTGGTCTTCACGGTAATTCAACAGGCGGTTACGACGATCCTTAAATCTCTCTGCATGATCGACAATCAACTGTTGGGTTTCATCGCTGATCCTGTTGGAAGTATCTTGGGTCTTCTTGAAGGTGTCTTAGATGGTTTGATTGACAAAGCAACTTTCGTTATGCAGGGTGTACAAACTGCTATCGATAGAGTTATTTGTCAGGTTCAAGGTCTTCTCGATACAGTTCTGAAGGTTGTTGATACTGTAAAGACAATCGTTGATGGTGTTGGTAAAGCAAAAGATATTATCGATGCATGGCAAAAAGGTAGTGAAATCTTTGAAGCAGGCACAGACCTCTTTACGAAAGGAATCACTTCAATCACTGGTCTGATTGCTATGTTCATTAAGTTCATCGGTAGCGGATGTGGTCGATCTGCTGATGGTGGTGTTGATACTGTTGGTTGGTATCCTTTGTTTGGTGTTACACATTGTACTCCTGAAGAATTAGCAGAAATTAATAAGATACGAGGTCAATCTAGAGGTGAGTGTGGTGGAAATAGTAGAGCAGGTAGTCTTTTAGATAGCGTCTTTAATGATGCAGATCCTTTCTTGACTGCTGCAAAAACATTCCTTGATGGATCTTATGACATGTTTGTTGGTACACCTGGCAGACAAGCAAGTATTCACAAGGATGCTAGTGGAACAACTAGAACATCTGTTAAGTTGAATCAAAGTTTATATGCTGAATATGTTGCTAGAAAAACTATTCGTGAGGCAAATCCTGATCTAACAGATGAACAGATTGAAGAGAAAGTAAAAACATACGCTAAATCACAAAATAAAGGATCACCAGAGAAAGGTGATAACGGTTCACTGGTTGCAGATCATACTTCTTATGCTGGTAACTACACAGAAGAAACACACGGAGACAATTGTTCTGTTGTTGATGGTGATTGTGTTAGAAACATTGAAGGTGATTACTTCCTAAAAGTAACTGGAGATTGTCACATTGAAGTTGGTGGTGGTTTCTTCCTTGGTGCAGAAGGTGCTCCCAAAGTTGTTGATAACAATGGTGAGAAGAAGAACGACAAAGTACAGAAGCATACTATCAGATTTGGTTCCGACGTTGATATAAACACCGTTGGTGCTAAGTTTGAATTGCAGGGTGCTGAAGCGAACATCGCATCTACTTCTACAAAGGTTACTGGTAGTATGTACGAAAACTCTGCATCACAACAGAGTAGAAGTGCTGCGGAACAGATCTTCAGTGGTGATAACTCTATTGAGATTGTTACACCTCACTTGGTGGAGATGATCAATATGCCACCATCACCTATTCCTAAAGCATTGTCTGGTATTCGTAGATTTGTTGGTGGATCTGTTGAAACAGTTATGACACCTTCAACTTCTGGTGCTGATGCTATTCCTAGATATACTATTGTCAATCCCGCTGGTCCTTATTCTGGAACGTTTGGTGCTACAGGATACAACTGTAACGTTACTACTGGAATGTTTAATGTCAACGTTGGTGCTGGAGCTATCGTCCTGAATGCTGCTCTCGCTGCAACCGTCAAGTGTGGTCTAGGTATGGTCTTGTCTGCTAAGGGTATTGTCCTGATCGACGGCAAATCAATTTTCCTCAATTGACTTGACACCCTCAGGGCGGTCTGCTATACTACATAGGTAAAGCACAGACCCCATGCCCAACACAGAACTTGCTCACGTCTTCGTGAACTTCTCCAAACGCTCAATCAACATTGTGGACGAAGAAGGATACGACAAGACTGTAACTTGGCAGTGGAATTCAGAAGGTGCAACTGGTTTTGCAGAGACTATCTCTGAAATCGGTCAACTTCTAGACGCTGAAATGATTACCTATTTGTTTGCAGAACTACAATGATTGGACCTATCGGAATTACTTTACGCCAAGCAGAAGACCATTTTGATTTCATCATGGACCTTACAGAAACTCAAAGAGTTTGCTGGAAAATTACTCGCCCTGACGGAAAATCTGCTATGATGGTTCCTGTTAATGAGATTTCACCTGTTCCTGAAGAGATTCAGAGTCAGGTTGAAGAGTTTCGTAAAAGTTTTGTAGAGGGAATTCCTACTGATGCGACCTGAAACCCGTAAATCTATGGAGATGCTCTGGTCAGCAAAATGGAACTTGCCAACAGCAGCAAAACATGCTAATCTCACTAACAAGGAAATGAAAATTACCTTCAACGAATACTGTTCATTTCATCCTCCCACTTGGAAACTTGACGGGAGTGTGGCGGAATAGGTAGACGCACCAGACTTAAAATCTGTTGATTGTAAAATCGTAGGGGTTCAAGTCCCCTCACTCCTATTATGTCTTGTCATTTAATTTACCCTATTAGTTTCTACTGGCATTTCAAAGCACCGAACGCAGAAGAATTTATTGACGCGGTGGAAAATTGCCATGAACCAATAGATAACGATAAATTTCGTTGGGGTAAAGAATGTGTAATTGACAGAGTTCCACTAAAGTGGGAATCTTGGATGAATATAGTAACTCCGTCTCTCCATGTAGTTGCTGAACAGATGAACAGAATCTTTGGATTCGTTATGTATGATCCTTGGATCAATTATTATAAGAGAGGATACTTTCAAGAAGTACATGACCATGCTATGCAAGACCTCGCCATGGTGTTTTTTGCAAACTCTGGCGAGGGATTTTCTAAGTTTTGTTTTACTGATAGATACAGTACGTCTCTTAGAACTGAGGTTAAAAAACTAGTTGGATATCAAAATATCCGTGGTATAACCTATGAAGCAGGAGACGTTATTATTTTTCCTGGTCATCTAATGCACATGGTTACACCTCACCAAAGTGATGTTGTCAGGAAATCATTTGCTTGCAACATTCAACTCAAAGATGTTTGTAAACCTGAAGATGCCTAATCCTTTATCTGAATATGAACATGGTGGACTTGACAGGAAACCAGTTAATATACTAAGATTAATTAGTGAGTTAGAAGGATCTTACCAACTACTCAAGTGGATGGCATTTGATGATGACATGAACACTATTGAAGAAATGAAAGGTCGTTACTACAAAATCTACTTCAAATTAAATAAGGAAGAAAAGAACCGCCAAATTAGCTCAGCAGGATAGAGCAACTGTTTTGTAAACAGTAGGTCAACGGTTCAAGTCCGTTATTTGGCTTGCTGGGGGAGTATTAAAGATCTGTATTTAGAAACAGCGCCCCCTTTAAATCGTTAATTCATTATGTCCAATCTACCATCTTTCTCACAGAAACTTCTTTGGATGACTCCCAGTAAATTACCTGAGGAGATGATTGTTTCCATGCGTAAGTATGTTGAGGAACAAATCAAACACACTGTTGCAGGTGTTGATGGTAGACCATGTGAAAGAAACGAACTCAGATCATCGATGGCAGGTGGTATTCCTTGGGATGAATGGATACCTGGCATCATATTGAACATGATGATAGCAGCAAACAGAGAGTATTTTAGATATGAACTAGATTATTTCTCATCGAGGATTCAATCCACTATTTACTACGGAGATCAAAAAGACTTTTATACTTGGCATTGTGATAATGGTAGTAATAGTGTGAAACCTACGGGCATGGAAAGGAAACTTTCATGCTCATTGCTGTTGAGTGATCCTTCAGAATATGAAGGTGGTGAATTCCAAATTCATTATGAACGATCTTATTTCAAATCTCTAAGACCTGAAAAAGGTCAGTGTATTATCTTCCCTGCATGGGTTCCGCATAGAGTTAGACCTATTAAAAGCGGTAAAAGAATTTCTTTGGTCGCTTGGATGGAAGGTCCCATGTTTAGGTAAATAGAAGTAGCAAGAGATAACATCATGGGTATTTACGACACCATCTATTCAACTTTCGATCTCGGACCAGGATTCTGGAACCGAGAATTACGAACGAAAGATCTTGATGGATTCATGTCGTATAACTGGATTGATCCTAAAGGTCAACTCTGGACAGTAGATCATACTGGAACCTATGACTTTGAGGATAGCGGATGTTTTAGGGTTGTAAAGAGTATAAATCATGGTAGAGTGGCACCGTATCTTCTTTCAAAACAAATAGAACTATATCCTGCACACTGGACAGCACATTATGCACCAACTCCAAGTGCAATGGTAACATTTGTTGAAGGTATTGTGTCCAATATATTATTTGCATCGAGTAACTAATGGCATTTTTAGTACACCCAATTCCACCCAATCCAGTATTCGTCAAGAAAGAGTATCTTTATGATCTTGAGAAAGGTCATGGAGAACTTACACCTGGTATTTGGGTATCTGTAAAAAGTGTTCAAACAAAAGCATTATATTTTGAAACACTCCTTACTGAATATGGTGCATTGTTTGATAAATTACCACTCAGTGCGTTCGTATGGAAAGAGGATTATGATAAGGATAATCAACTTCCTCTGGATGTACTTGAACTGTGGGATGCTTTCGACTATAATATTACTGTAGTTCGGAAACCTCTCTTAGGTAGATGCGAATTTTTTGGTAAAGACAAAAAAATGCACGCAGGAGAGTATGAATTTACGATTGACAGTGCTCATCCAGATCATTCTATTATCGACACTAATTTTTCTGAGTTGGATCCCGAGCACAAATCATTCAACGTCATCGCCCTCGACAACGGACAGTTCGCTGCCCAACCTAACAATCGAATAATTTGGCATGACAACTCCTTAATACCAGGAGACCTTAAAAAACCTGACTTCAAGGTATGTACACAGAATTATGCTGTGGAGACTGAATCAAAATGGTGGACAGTCGGACATACTGATGAATGGCAGTACAAAACCTTAGAGGAGAAAGACCATGAGCAAAAAGACATTCAAGAATAAAAAGGGTGAAGAGTGGAGTTACGAACTCTCAAAAGAAGCACAGGAAGCAATTGCTAGACTTCATGATGACATTCGTAACCTAGAAGCGAAAGCACCTGATTATGGTGTCGGAAAGTAATGGTGGTATCCTTATAAATAGACCTGTAGCAAATAGTGTGATTATCTGTGGGAACTCGTAAAATCTCTCAGTTAGAGACAATTTCAGACGCTAATTTATCGGGTGAAGCAATTCTCCCAGTTGTCGTTTCTGACCCATTGATCCCTAACCGAAAAGCAAAAGTCAATCAACTCTTCCGTGGAGTTTCGCAAGGAACCAAGGATGCACCTGGTCTTTGTTTCGACTTGGACCGAGATTCTGGATTATATCAAAATGCATATGATCAGATTGGTATCTCCTTTGGAGATGGTGGTGTCTACATGACAAGAATTGATAATGGTAATAGTAGCACTTCGTTATTCATTACTGCTATCGATGATGTTGCAAACAATGCTGATATTGTTCTCGCACCAAAAGGTACGGGTGCTGTAAAAGTCACGGGTAACTTCCTTATCTCTGACCAGACCTTCATCTTAGAAGATGCTCAAGGTCCAAAGGCAAGATTTGAAGTTAGTAACGTTGGTACTGGTACTAACACTCGTATCTTCACTCTCCCTGCTATTACTTCTGGTAACGGAACTACTGTTGTTGGTGCTGATACTCAACAAACACTGACGAATAAGACACTTCTTATTGATGAAGACAACTTTGTTCTTGTAGATGGTACAGAGGAAGCAATCTTCCAAATTAATTGGCCAACTACAGCAGGTGCAAGACGTTCTTACTTCTTACCTGACGCAGGTACAGTAACAACTACTGCAGAACCTACTGCAACTGCATCTACTTTACTTGATAC
>Ga0163111_10001348_pt1 | contig 15101 bp, 13 predicted proteins | sample CRUFie1St18metaG_FD_109645 | JGI IMG/M metagenome (GOLD analysis project Ga0163111, IMG submission 109645) | Marine microbial communities from the Costa Rica Dome - CRUD Field 142mm St18 metaG | ecosystem: Environmental > Aquatic > Marine > Oceanic > Photic zone | place: Costa Rica: the Eastern...
AAAAATTTTAATAATCGGAGTTGGAAATATTGGCTCTAAGATAGCTTTAAGATTAGTTGAAACGGGCGCAAATATAAGTTTGTTGAGGAGAGACAAAATAAAACTAAAAACAATTATAAATGCATTAAATCTTATTAAACCACTTTTAACTAAAGCAAGCTGTAAAATGGTTGATGTAAAAAATATTAATTTAATTAATTACGATGTAATAATTGGATGCTCAAATTCAGAATTTAAAATACCAAATAAACATATTAATTTTAGTAAAAAACAATTAATCATTGACGTGGGAAAGGGCGTCTTTGGAGAAAAAATAGTTAATTCATTAAAAAGAATAAACAAATTAATATTAAGAGTCGATATAGAAACAATGTTGAGCTCTTATATTGACTCAACTATTGATACAGAATCTTTTTTTAAAAATAGATTTTCTAAAAAATATAAAAATTTTAATTTAATTAAAAAAGGCATATTGGGAGAAAAAGGTGACATAGTTGTTGATAATATTGATAAACCAAAAAAAATTATAGGAGTTTGTAATAATGATGGCACTTTAATGAATATCAATAATAAAAAAATGAATTACTATAAATCTTTAATTATAAAATATGGAAAAAAATAGAGCAATTATTTTAGGTTCAGGGCCAACCGGCTTGATCACCGCTTGGAAATTACTTGAAAAAGGTTTGGATGTTTTAATTATTGAAAAGAATTCAAACTCAGGAGGTTTATGTCGATCCTGGAAGCATAATGGATTTATACTAGATACTGGCCCACATATTTTTCACACGCCTGATGAAGAATTAAGAAAATTTTGGAAATCAAATTTTAAAGATTTGTTAATATCTGGTAAATTTTATTGTAAAAATGTAAAAGGTGAAAAAATGGATGAATTCTATGATTATCCATTTTCAAAAGAGTCTTTAAATAATTTTGATTTTAAAACAAAAAAAAAAATAAAAGCCGAGCTCTATAAGTGTAAGAATCTTGAGAAGAGGTTTAAAGCAAAAAATTATAAAGAATATATTGACTCATTTGTAGGACCAACTCTAAGAAAAATGTTTTTTGAAAAATATCCAGAAAAAATTTGGGGTGTAGAAACTTCTAAGATGACACCTGATTGGGCGCCAAACAGAATCAAATTTAGAGATAAAATACTACCTTTTTATCATGAGGAGTATGCAGCAGTAGGAAAATATGGCACAGGATGCATTTATGACAGAATACGAGATAAAATTATTAAACTTGGTGGACGATTTAAATTTAATGAAACTGTAATAGGTTTAAAATCAAAAAATAAAAAAATTTCTGCAGTCTTTACTTCAAAAAAAAAATATAAAATAGATGAAAATCAAATTGTAATATCTACTCTCCCGATAAGCATTACATCCAGATTGCTTGGTAAGAAAAATAATCTTAAGTTTAGAGGTGTATGCTCTGTTTATTTATTTTACAATCAAAAAGTTATTCTACCGAAAAAAATTCATTGGTTATATTTTGACTCAGAAAAAACTTTGTTTAATCGAATTACTGAAAATAAAAAGTTATCAAAATTTGTAGCTCCTAAAAATCAAAGTTTTTTAACAGCAGAAATAACCTATTCTTTAGGTGATAGTTTTTCAAAAAAAAGTTCAAAAGAAATAATTTCACAAGTAGTAAAAGATATAGCAAAAACAAATTTGGTTGATAATCAAAATCTAATTGATGTTTCAATAAATTATGAGCCATATGTTTATCCTGTGCAATTTATGGATTACAAAAGTGAAACATATTTCATAAAGAGTTTTATTGAGAGTTTTAATAACTTGTATTCTGTAGGTGCTGGAGGTGAATTTAATTATGCGGATAGTCAAATTTTATTCCATAAATCTTTTGATCTTGTAAATAGCTTAACGAACAAATTTAATCTATTTTCAAATGAAACCAAAATTTTAAATAGAGTAGATTTTAAAAAATCTTTTCTATTAGGAAAAAAGTTTGTTGGTGAAGGAAGGAAAACTTTTATAGTAGCTGAAGCTGGATTAAATCACAATGGAAGTCTTGCAATTGCAAAAAGGCTAATTGATGAGGCAAAAAAAGCTAAGTGCGATGCTATCAAGTTTCAATCTTTTTTACCAGATAGTAGAGTTTCAAAAAAGGTTAAATCTGAAAAATACTCTGAAAAAATTATAGGCACACAAGAAAGTATACACCAATTATTTAGTCGTTTAAGTTTGAATTTTGATACACAAAAAAAAATATTTTCTTATGCTAAAAAAAAGAAAATATTTATTTTTTCAACACCTTTTGATATTGAAAGTGCAGATTTTTTGGAAAAACTTGGTGTAGGTGCCTTTAAAATTGCTTCTGCAGATTTAGTCAACTTACCACTGATTAAACACGTCGCAAAAAAAAATAAACCAATAATTATTTCAACTGGGATGTCAAAAATTTCAGAAATTGATGATGCGATAGAAACTGTAAGATCAACAGGTAATAGAAATCTAGCTGTTTTGCACTGTAACTCATCATATCCATCAACTCATTCAGAAGTAAATCTTAAATTCATGAATAATCTCAAATCTCTCTATAACATTCCTGTAGGATTTTCTGACCATACGACAGATTTACTAGCTTCAAAATCTGCTATATGTCTTGGTGCTGATATAATTGAAAGACATTTTACTCTAAGTAAGCGGATGGAGGGACCAGACCATATACTTTCTTCAGATCAAAAAGAAATAGCCGATTTAGTTAAATTCAAAAAATTTTATAAAAAATTTGATATCTGGTTTAAAAAAAGAAAAATGAGAGAAAAAGAACAAATAAAATTAATCTTAGGTGATGGAGTTAAAAAAATACAACCAAATGAATATTTAACAATTAATTCTCAAAAGAAAAGCCTATACGCAAAAAGGGATATAAAAAAAGGTGAAAAGTTTACTAAAAGTAATGTAACAATTAAGGGGCCTGCAGGTGGTTTACTTCCCAAATATATAGAGGTAATAATGAATAAAAAAACAAAATATCGAATTCAAAAAGATGAACCTATTACCTGGGATAATTTTTAAAACAATATGAGTAAAATTTTGGTAACCGGCAGTGAAGGTTTGATAGGAAAAAAAATCTGTAATTATTTAAAAAAGAAAAATCAAGTTTTTAAATTAGATGCTAAAAAAAATATTAATCTTTGTAATGAGGAAGATGTAACAAAATATTTTAAAAAAAATAATAACTTTGATTATTTAATAAATTTACATGGTGCTAACGAACATGTTGGTTTAAAAAAAAACAAATCCTCATATATCAAAGACGATAAAGAGCTTTTTAATCATTTTTTTTATAATAATGTTTTTTCTATCTATTTAACAAATAAGTATTTTATAAAGCATTGTAAGAATGCGAAAGGAGTCTTAAATTTTTCCTCAATATATAGTTTAGTTGCCCCAAAACATAAAATTTACAAAGAACCAAAAAATATTTTTTATGTCTCTAGTAAATTTGCAGTTAATGGTCTTACAAAATATTTTGCTTCGATGTATGGTAAAAAACTGAATATCAATACGATTGCTTGTCATGGAGTGGCGTGGAAACAACCTTCAAATTTCAAGAAAAAACTTATTCAACATATTCCAAAAAATCGAATGATGAATGTTGAGGATTTATATGGTGTTATAGATTTATTTTGTAGTAAAAAAAATAAATTTATTAATGGGTCAACTATCATCATAGATGGTGGTTACACGGCATGGTAGAACCAAATTTTGGAATTATAATTCAAGCAAGACTAAACTCTAAAAGATTTCCAAAAAAAGTTTTAAAAAGATTAGATGGAAAAAATACAGTATTAGAATTTCAAATATCTAGAGTTTTAAAAGAATTTGATAAAAAAAATATATTCATTGCAACTTCTATAAATAAAGAAGATATAAAAATCTGCAGAATATCAAAAAAAAATGGTATTAGATTTTTTAGAGGTTCAGAAAAGAATGTTATGAAAAGATATATTGATTGCGCTAAAAAATTTAAGATTGAAACAATAATAAGAGTTACATCAGACTGTCCATTAGTAGATCCGAGATTAATTAAAAAAATGTACAACCAGTTTTCAAAAATTAAATGCGATTATTTTTCAAATACATATCCATTAAAAGATAAAACTTATCCAGACGGAACTGACATAGAAATATTCAAATTAAAATCTTTAAATAAAGCTTATAGAATGACTAAAAACAAAAGTGATAAAGAACACGTTACGACATTTCTTTGGAAAAAAAAAAATATTTTTAAATGTAAAATTTATAAATCAAATAAAGATTTATCAGATTTTCGATTTTGTATAGATTATAAAGATGATTTAATTTTAATGAAAAAAATAGTAAAATATTTAAAGAAAAAAAATTTGTTTGGTGATGCAGTTCACATAACAAATTTTATAAAGAAAAATAAGAAACTTACTGAAATTATGGAAAAAAATATAGGTAAAGTTATTAAATATCGTAAAGACCTTTATTAAAGAAACTATACAATCATATTATTTACTTTAAGAGATTGCGCATTCTCTTTTTTAGAAAAATTTTTTTTTTTTCTAGTATTATCTAAAAAAAATTTAACACTTTTGAATAAAGAATCTTGATAATCTCTCTTTTCACTAACATTAATTTTTTTAATAATTTTTGGTTGTTTTAAAAACTTGTTCCTATCATAATTAATTGCAGGTCCCTTTATCAAAATCACATTTTCATTTTGTTCTACAATACCATTTTTGAAAATAAATATTTTTTTGTCTATAACGGGACTTGTGTAAGTACAAAAAATTTCAGCAGTGACTTTCTGATCAATCTCTAACCTAATATTGCTGTTATCATAACTTGTTCCAACTTTACTTAAATTTGTCAATTGGGGTTTGTGAATCTTATTTACGTTAAATAAGTGATATATCAAATCTAACCAGTGAATTGTGACCATTTCAAAAACCCCTTTGGGGCATACTTTTGCATTTGATCTTCTGTTTTTTTTGTATTCTGGTTTAAATGCTAGTCCCTTCCCAGAAATGATATTTGCATATATTAACTTTCCAAGATTATATTTATTTCTATTTTTTAGAATCTGAGAAATCTTACTGAATCTAAAATTAAAATTATAATATATTTTTTTTGAATCTATTCTTTTAAGTTTTTTTAATTCACTTCTATTATTAGTTGGGGGTTTTTCACAAAATATATAACCATTTTTATATAATGATTTAATATAATGATAATGTGTATGATTTGGTGAAATTATAAAAAAAACATTAAATTTTTTAAGTTCTTTTAAATTTTTTTTTTTATAATTTTTTTTTGAATCTGGTTTGTAAATATAAAAATTTACTTTATAAATTTTCAATATTTTCTGAATTCTTTTAGAATGAACACCGTCTCCAATGATACAAACTTTTAGGTTTTTATACATCTATTACAGGGTTCAATTTTTTTTCTTTCTTTTAACCTATGAATATTTCTTATTTCATTATAATATTCAGAATTCCATATTGATTTAATTGAATGATCGTTTGCATTCCATTTACTAAGTATAGATTTATAATCATAGTCGCATGGATTTACTTTTCCATCTTGCCAAACGAACATTCTCCTATAAAGCTCAGAACATTCTGTCGTTATATCATTAATTTCATTATCATATGCACTTTCCCAAGGTGCATAATTTACTAGAATAATTTCATCTGCAAACTCTTTGTAAAATTGATTCATTTCTTCAATATTTTGATTAGTGTTTATTTTGACACCAGAAATACGTATTTTTACTTTTGAATTTTTATATTTTTTTTCTCTTATGTTTTTAAGCAAATCTAGATTTTTCATGATTTTTTCGAATTTAGCATTTACTCTTATTTTTTCGTAATTTTCTTTATTTTTTTCATCAATTGAAAGTACAAGTGTTTGAAGGTCAGATGACAAATATGAGTGAATTTTTTCTTCATCTAATAAAGTTGCATTGGTATTCAGTTTTAAGGCTAAAAATTTTCCCTCACAATATTTTAAAAACTCATTTAGTTGACTATGTAAAGATGGTTCACCTCTTGATGCAAAAGTAACAGCCTCTATATTTCCCTCAATTTCATCTATGACTTTTTTTAAGAGATCTAATTTCATAAAACCCATAAACCCAGCTGATTTTGATGAAAAACTTTTATCGGATTGATAACACATTATACATCTCAAATTACACATGGAAGTTGGTTCTATTTGAATATTTGGCGGATATTCCTCTAACACTTTTAATCTTGGATGAATGTTATATTTATAACGATATACTATATATCTTAGAATATTTTTATTTTCTAAATTCAAAAACTCATTAATTTCCTGTTTTGCCAAAACATACTCATCTTTATTTAGGCTTTTATTATTTATTCTTTTGTCATAGCTCTCAATTATTTTAAGAACTATTTCCTTATCTTTAACACTTATTTCATTTTTTTTTTGATCATATTTTTTTTTAATTTGATTAGATATTATTTCATCAATACTTTTGGTCTCTAAAAGTAAGGGGTTTTTTCTTGCATTTGAAAAGTTCTCATCTTTGATGATATTATTTGCCTCTTTTGGAGCGATGTTAATTAATGGGTTTTTTGACATATAAGTTTTAAAGTTTATTTAAATCTAAACATACCACAAAAAATTTATAAAATGTATTAATTATATAAATTTGTTGTTTAAGTGATAATTCAAAAATAACCAGTTTCCCGCATTTGTTTTTTGCAGATAAAATTAATTAAATAAATTTTCCAACGGGGTAACTGTTTCTTCCATTTATGCATATAATCTAAAATAATTTCATTAGTTACATCTTTATGCAAATGTTCAGTAGATTGCTTTATTAACTGAGATGAACTATGTTTCTTTATGATTTCTTTTTTTTCATCTTTGCTTAAACTTCTAGTATTAAGAAATTTCCAGCATAAAGAAAGGGTTTCCTCTGGTGAGGCAAGAAATTTTTCATAATAAATTTCAATCATTTTGTCTGAAGATTCGTTTCGCATTATAATCATTTTATTTATATATTTTCGCCAAAGATAAGAATTACGAAATACATTTTTGTCCATTGCTTGACCTGTCCTGCTATAAATCGCTTTTGAGGCTGAATTATAAGTGCCTCTTGGATCTCTCACCATCCAAACTATTTTACTATCATTATATATATTCAGTAATAATTTTGCGTTATTAGAATACCACCCATCTTTTTTAATAACGAAAATTTTTGCATTTTTTTTAACTATGTCCCTATATAATTTGCATAAATAATAAAAAACTTTCCAGCACGAATTAGGCTTATAATTCTTAAATGAATCAATTAAATATTGTTTTGATATTTCCCATTCCTCAAGCTTTTTTTCAGCATAAAGAAAATCGACAATTTCATAATAATTAATTTTGCTTTGATCTGACGGTATGTTTTTAAAATACTCAACTAATCTTGGGAGTGCATTTGTTTCAGGTGCAACTACCACCTCAGGGTGTCGACCAAGTCTATCACCAAATAATGTGGACCCAGAACGTGATCTAAATACTAAAAAAGCTAATTTTAATTCATCCATGCTTCTCTCAAGTTTTGCTTTTTTTAATTAAAATTGCACGTTCTGAAATAATTTTACAATAAATATTTTGCTTTAAATTAAGAGCATGCTTTATCTTATCTACACGTTCATTAATATCATTTTTATCTATTGGAGTAAATTTCCAATTTTTTTTACTTTTGAGATTGCCTGTAAATATCTTGTTTAAAATATCAACAAATGTATTCTTTAATTTTATTATTTTTAACAGTAAATAAAGTTTTGTCCAATTAGTAGATAAATGAAACTTATTTTTGCTAATGTTTTCCCAAACTTTAACAATCTTGTCCGATGCAAAAACATTTTTATCAATATAAATTTTTTGTGATATAAGCTTAGAGGTTATTTTGTTTTTTATCGATTTTTTTTTAAGTTTATCATTTTTCAAAAGACTATCTAACTTTCTTGATAATTTTTTTAAAGTATGAATTTGGTGTCCTAATTTATTAGGAATGTTTTTTTTATATTTCCTTTTAAAGGGCAGATATGTTAAAAGTGGCTTTCCTATTACTGAGGTTTCAAAAGCTGTGGTACAACCATTATGCATTACAGCAAAAGCATTATTGACCCAAGCAGTTATAGAGCCTTCTCTAATAATGTGAAGATTTGGTATCCCTTTAAGATATTCTTTCCATGTGTTGATGTCCTCAACGGGGTGAGGACGAAAAACAATATCATACTTATTCTTATTATTATCTACTAAGTATTTTATCGCCTCAACAAAATCAGAAGTCTTCATACTAGACTCTGCCACTTCTTCAAATATTTCATTAAATAATTCTGGAACACGTTGGAAATATCCAGCCTCTCTATAAAACTTCACTACATCTGAAATAGGTTTAATTCCATTTGATGCCCCCATATTAGATGAAACTAATAAAAAAGGCTTTTTAAGTTTTATATTTGGTAACTGCCAATAATCAAAAAAATTAGAATTCCATAAATCTACTCGTGGTGAGCCGGTTTTAATTATTTTTTTTTTATACTTTGGATAAATCTTCTTTAGAGTTTTGAAATCATCATTTCCCCAACAAAAAATTGCTGCTGATTGATCCATTGTTTTTTTTGAATATCTTGCATCTGAAAATTTTTCATAGCTTTCTAATTCAATTCCAGCTTCCTCATCCAAACTTGTTATTAAAAAACCTCTATCAATTAGTTTTTTATGAAATGAAATTTTATTTTGACTCGGTGTGAGTGATTTAGTGTGAAAAATTCCTGGACGTAGTAATCCAGTTCTTGTGCCCCTCTCAATTTCGCTTATATCAGAAATAAGTACTTCGTGACCTTCGTTAGCTGCGATTACTCCTAGAAGGAGTTTACTGTCGAGCTCTCTCATAGAAACTTCAATATGAAGGTAAATGTTCATTAATTAAATTAAAAGTATAATTAAAAAATTAAAGTAAATAAATTCAATATCTATATCGAATGTAATTAAGACATATTTGTGGCTAATTATTATAATCAAAGAAATTTTTAAAATTAGATGTTTTTATTATTATTTTGTCTCAAAACTATTTATTTATAAGAAAGGTAAAATTAATGTTTAAAACTTGAAATTAGTGTTATAGAAATACTTTCTACAAATGATTAAGCCCATTATACTTGATATTGGATCTGGAAATATCCTATCTTTAAAAAATATTATCTCAAAAAAAAATTCAAAATTAAAAATATCTTGTAATGAAAGCGATATTGACGACTCAACTCATATAATTTTACCTGGTGTTGGAAGTTATTCGGATGTTATGAAAAAAATAAATCAAAATCTTAATATAAATTTCCTCAAGAAAAAAATTTTAATAGACAAAGTCCTTTTTTTAGGAATTTGTGTAGGAATGCAAGTATTATCAAATAGCGGTAATGAAAATGGAGAGCACAAAGGTTTATCTTTAATTAGTGGAAAAGTTGAAAAAATCGATACAGACAAAATTTTACCACACGTAGGTTGGAATTCATTAAATATAAAACTTCAGCATAAAATTTTAGAAGGCATAAAAAATAATACTGATTTTTATTTTACGCACTCGTATTATTATAAATTGATTGATTTCTCAAACGAAGTAGCAAACACTGATTATGGTACAAAATTTCCATCAGTAATAAATAAGGACAGAATTTACGGTGTTCAATTTCATCCTGAAAAAAGTCAAATTGCGGGGGAAAAGCTCATTGAAAATTTTTTAAATTTAAAATAATGAAAAAAAAAAGACTTATACCAGTGATTTTGATTAAAAACGGTTGGGTAGTGCAAAGTAATAATTTTAAAAAGTATAAAAATATTGGTCATCCTATCCCAACAATCAAAAGGCTTTCCAATTTTTGCTCTGATGAAATTATAATATTAGATATTTCAAAAGATGATTTTTACGAAAACCGTAGAGAGGATACTAATTATAATTTCAGAGAAGATATAATAGCTATACTAAGTGAGATTTCACAAGTTGTTTTTATGCCCGTTGCTGTAGGTGGAAAAATAAGAAATTTGACTGATGCTAGACTAAGAATTGAACATGGCGCAGAGAAAGTGGTTATTAATACAATGTGCATAAACAATAAAAAAGAAGTTGAAAAAATATCTGAAAGTTTTGGATCTCAGGCAGTAGTAGCCTCAATTGATTACAAAAAGATAGAGGATAAATATCACGTAATTCAAAACGGAAATAAAATTTTATCTTTAGACCCAATTGAGCATGCAAAAAATTTGATAGAAGTTGGAGTAGGAGAAATTTTCTTGAACTCAGTTGATAATGATGGTCTTAAAAAAGGTTATGATGTAGAATATTTCAAAAAATTTTGTGAAATAATTAAATTACCGATAATAGGGTGCGGTGGTGCAGGAGAATGGGAAGATATGTACAAATTATCAACTCATACAAAATGTGATGGTATTGCGGCTGCGAATATTTTTCATCATGTCGAACATAGTGTGTATTTAGCGAAGGAGTATTTATCAAAAAAAACAGATTACTTTAGATCTCCAGAATTTTATAGTGGTGTTTAAAATTTTAATAACTAATTTTTGATTGTTTTATGAATGACGAGACTAATTATTGTAAAAATTGTGTGAGCCCAATCAGCTCGGTGTTTATGTCATTTGACAATAATAATGTATGCTCTGCTTGTGATTTTCATAAATCTTACCAATCTATCACTGAAGAAGAGTGGAAAAATAGGAGAAAAAAATTTGAAAAGATCTTGAATGAAAATAAGTCTAACAGCAATTATGACTGTATTGTTCCCGTAAGTGGTGGAAAGGATAGCTATTTTCAAACTCATCAAATAGTCAAAGAATTTAAATTAAAACCATTATTGGTGACATATGACGGAAATAATTACCTTCCCGAAGGAATTGAAAATAGAGATAAAATGAGACAGGTATTTGATGTAGATCATCTTATTTTTGGACCAAGTGTTGATAGTCTTAGAGAAATTAATAAACAATGTTTTAAAATAATGGGAGACATGAATTGGCATTCACATTGTGGGATAACAACATACCCTTATCAAATAGCAGTTAATTTCAAAATTCCTTTATTAATTTGGGGGGAAACTTTTTCTGATATTAGCGGAATGTATGATGTAGATGACATGGTAGAATTCACCGTTAGAATGAGAAATGAATATGCTTTAAGAGGGTATGAATGGAATGATGTCATAAAAAACACGAGTTTAAAAGAGAAAGATATGCTTTGGGCAAAGTTTCCATCAGATGAAGATTTTAGAAAAAATAAGATCAGAGGGTTAGCAATAGGAAATTATTTTAAATGGGACCCAAATCAACATGTCAAGTTAATCAAAGAAAAATATGGATGGAAAGAAAGTCAAAAACCTTTTGAAAGAACTTATAGAAGAATGTCAAATTTGGACGATAGATATGAAAATGGTGTCCACGATCTTTTAAAATTTATTAAATTTGGATATGGGAGAGCTACAGACCATGCATCTAAAGATATTAGAACAGGATATTTAACTCGAGATGAAGGAATTAAGATGGTAAAAAAATATGACCATGTTGTATCATCAGATTTAGATTATTGGTTAGACTATGTTAAAATGAGTAAAGATGAATTTTGGCAAATTGCAGACACTTTTAGAAGTAATAAAGTGTGGTGGATTGAAAATAACAAATGGTATAAAAATAATATTTGGGGTAATAGCTCATCTTATGGAGAAGTAAGTCTCGATAAAGAATTGCAAAAAAAATACATAAGATAATCTATAAAAAAATGGAATTAAAAATCAAAAAAATTAATGATTATGATTTATCCTCGTGGAATAATTTGATTTCTAAATTAGAGGGACCTCTTCATAATTGTACATGGAATAACCTTGAGTATTACTCTTCCTATAATGGAATAAAAAATACAACATTTGCAATTTTTTATGAAAACAAACTAGTTGCTGTTTTTCCTTTTGCTAAAAGTTCAAAAAAAAAAAATAAATTTTCATTTGGAAATAATTCGGTTTTTGCACCTTTATTTATACCAAGTATTAAATCAAGCCATAAAAAGAGAATATATAATGAAGTTTTTCAAATGATAAAAAAAAAATTTAAATTAAAAAAATTGCAAGTTAATGTTGAGGTAAGTCCAGTTTATTTCAAAAATAATAAATCCCATATTTTATCTAAAAATCAGTTTTACTTACTAGAATTCTCAAAAAAATACGTAGTTCATAATTTATTAGTTGTTGACTTAAAAAAAGAAGAAAATCAATTGTTAAAAGATATGAGTAAGTACCATAGAAAAAATATCAATAAAACTTCTAAAATAAAAGATTTAAAATTTAAAGTCTTAAATCATAAAAATTCTCAGAGAGAAATTGAAAAAAAATTATACGAACTTAAAAAATATCATAGAATTTCAGCGGGAAAAGTTACAAGGCCACTTAAAACATGGAAGGTAATGTTAAAAAAAATTTACGATAACGAGGCGGATCTATTTTTTTTAGATTTAAATGATAAAACTATATCTTATCTCTATTGCTCCAGATGGCTAGATTTTGCTTGGGGATGGACACAAGTAAATTTGAAAAAATATGAATACATGTCACCAAGACATTTTTTGGAATGGAGTGTGATGAAATACTATAAAAATAATCAGTTTAGCTTTTATGAACTTGGGGAAAGGTATTTTATGCAAGATAGATTTAAACCTACTAAAAAAGAATTATCAATATCTGAATTCAAAGAAAAATTTGGATCTGACAGATATCCTAAAGGTTATTTTCAGTTAGAGGTTTAAGAACAGAGAGACATTACACAATGGTAAAATTTAACGATACAAAACGACATTACGAAAATGGATATAAAAAGTATGGGTTAAATTTTCAAAGGAAATACCCAAATGAAGAGCTTTGTAGATTTTTTGGAAGAAATTTTTTTTCAACAAAAATTAAAAAGAGAAAAAAAATAAAAATACTTGAAACTGGTTGTGGTACATCAGGAAATTTAAAGATGATATCAAAAGAAGGTTTTTCAGCTTACGGAATTGATATTTCTAGTGAGGCAATTAAACTATCAAAAAAAACCTTAGGTAAAGAAAAACTTGAGTGCAACTTAATCGTCGGTGATTTTACCTCAATGCCATACAAAAATAAAAATTTTAGTTGCGTAGTTGATATTTTTTCTTCTTGTTGTTTAGATAAAAAAAAAGGTGCAAAATATATTAAGGAAATTAGTAGAATTTTAAAAAAAAATGGTAAATTTTTTAGTTACTTTCCTTCGAAAAAGTCTGATATGTTCAAAACTCATTATATAAAGACTATGCATGACACTGATACAATTAAATCTTTAAAAAGAAAATCAGCTTATAAAATTGACCATTTGATAAGATTTATGTCTATGAAACAGTATTGTAAATTATTGATTGGAAATGGATTTAAAATTAAATATAAAGAAGAACTTATGAGAACTTATTTTTCTGGTAAAGAAAAATTTTATTTTTTGGTTGTAGAAGGTATTAAGGTTTAATTAAAAATGGAATTAAAAAAAATCCTGACAAGAGTTTTATATATTTTATTCATATTTATTTTAATTGTTATTTTTTTTTCATCATTCATAAATGTGTATGAAAAAAGAAATAAAATTGTTGGTTGGATAAAAAACAAAATTGAACCTCAACAACAACGATTTGCCGAAGATGCGGAAAGAAGAAATAAACTTGCAAAGGATATAATCAATGGGGGATATATTTTACTTTTTAGGCACGCTGAAAGAGAGAAATGGATTGATGTAACGAAATATGACTCTTTGGAAATGCTACATGGTTTAAAAGGTGAGAATGAATATTTTTCCAAAGCTGTATGTCTATCCGACAGAGGTTTAGTTCAAGCTAGAGCTATTGGTGAGATAGTTAAAGAAATAAAATTGCCTTACCATATTGTTATTTCAAGTCCAAGCTGCAGAGCAAGACAAACTGCGGAAATAGCTTTTGGAGGTTATGATGATATTAAGAATGCTTTTTTACATTACGGTCCTTTTTACGAGGATAAGGATGAATTTGGTCAAAAAGTAAAAAAAGAAATTCTGAAAATTAAAAACAAAGATAACTCTAACATCGTCATTTCCGCTCACAATGGTGTGATTAGATCTAAAAAAATTTTTGATAACATTGAAAATGAGGTAGATTTTTCAAAGATTGCAGGTAAATTTATGGAAGAAGGTGGATTTATAGTAATGAAAAAAGAAAATAATAAACTTATATTTGTAGATCTCTTTATTTCTTTTCAAAAATTTCAACGTCATTTTAGAGAAAGATTATTAGATAAATAATTAATATTGATGCTTCAACCAAATTTCAAAATTTTCGATAAAAAAAGTATTTTGATTACGGGTGGTACAGGATCTTTTGGATCTAACTTCATCAAAATTTTACTTAAGAGAAGTAAACCAGCTAAAATTATTTGTTTTAGTAGAGATGAGTTAAAACAGTTCAATTTAGAGAATAGTTTGAAAAAGCTGGATAATAAATCTTGTGTTAGGTTTTTTATAGGTGATGTTAGAGATAAAGATCGCCTTAATTTAGCTCTCATTAATAACAAAGTAGATTTTTTAATTCATGCTGCAGCTTTAAAACAAGTTCCTGCTGTTGAATATAATCCGTTTGAAGCTGTTAAAACAAACATTTTAGGTGCACAAAATGTAATTGAAGTTGCAATAAAAAATAATGTAAAAAAAATTATTGCTCTTAGCACAGATAAGGCATCTTCACCCCTTAACTTTTATGGAGCAACAAAACTGGTTTCTGATAAAATTTTTATAAATGCGAACGCCTACTCAAATAGAAAGTCAATTTTTTCAGTTGTTAGATATGGGAACGTCTCTAATAGCAGAGGTTCCGTTATACCTATATTCAATGCAATAAATAAAAAAAATGAAAAATTTCTTGTCACCCACAAAGAGATGACAAGATTCAATATTTCTTTAGATGAAGCAGTAAATTTTACTGCGAACTCAATTAAAGAAATGATTGGTGGTGAAATATTTGTACCTAAAATCCCTTCA
>Ga0163111_10001349_pt1 | contig 15099 bp, 8 predicted proteins | sample CRUFie1St18metaG_FD_109645 | JGI IMG/M metagenome (GOLD analysis project Ga0163111, IMG submission 109645) | Marine microbial communities from the Costa Rica Dome - CRUD Field 142mm St18 metaG | ecosystem: Environmental > Aquatic > Marine > Oceanic > Photic zone | place: Costa Rica: the Eastern...
ACAAGTTTCTTAGGATTATCTAATTCAAATAGATCACTTACAGTTGTTTCAGACAATGTTGTACCATTAGAAAATGATGCTGACGATGCTGGTCAATTAAAAATTATATTCGGTGTTCAAAAAGATGTAGCTGATAATACAGCTGCTAAATCACTAAGAAGATCAAGAGGTGTTAAGGTTACTTCAACTGCATCAGCTAATGCTGGTGGATCAGCTTCAGCAGAAGTATACGGTACAAATATCAATGATGAAATTATAACATTAGGTGTACCAGATGTCTATGCTTTAAGAGCTGTATATGAATCTAATGATACAACTGATGCGTTACCACCTAGTTTAACAGTAGCTAGTGGATTTGCTGGTAACCCTGGTGACAGAATTACAGGTTCATCATCAGGAGCAGTAGGGAAAATTATTCAAGTAACAGGTACAACAATATATTTCTATTATGTTTCTGAAACTTTATTTACAACTAGTGATACAATTACAAATGAAACATCAACAAACACTTCTACAAATAGTAGAGCATGTAGTGCTGTAACAGTCGATTCAAAAGATATTACATCTAATTGGTTGTTAGATAATGGTCAGAGAGATGGTTTTTATGGATTGGCATCTATTAAAAGAAAACCAGGTACACCAACACCTGTAAATAAATTATTAGTGATCTTTGATTACTTTACATCAGGTTCAGGTAATTTCTTTACAGTAAATTCATATAGTGATTTAGAGTTTGAAAACATACCTGTTTACACACCAAACATTATTGATCCATTGAGTATAGAAACTGATGGTCAAATAGAATTATCTGATGCAGTAGACTTTAGGTCTTATGTACATTCACTTCATGACATATCATCAGCTCTTGATCCAACATCTGCTACAGATGTTTCAAGTATAACAGCACAACCGTTTGCATTTGCAACAGAAGAATTTACAAGTGCTAGAGCGATACCTTTTGACTTACCTAAGAGTGGTCAATCAATGTTAACATCAGCTATGGAACATTATCTACCAAGAATTGATAAGATATCATTGAGTTCAGATGGAGAGTTCTTAGTGTCAGAAGGACAACCAGAAGATGAACCTTCTGCTCCTACTACACCAAGTAATTCAATATTATTACATACACTTTATATACCTGCTTACACAGCAGACTTAGGTAAAGTTAGTGTTCAATCTCAAGATCATAAACGATTTACCATGAAAGATATTGGTAGAATACAAGGTCGTGTTAAGAACTTAGAGAGAGTCACATCACTAAACGCTTTAGAACAAGAAACAAGTTTAACACAAATACAAGATGCTGACGGTTTAGACAGATTTAAATCAGGTTTTGTTACAGATACATTTAGAGGTCATGGTACTGGAGATGTTAATCACCCGGATTATAAAATAGGTGTTGACAGAACAACAGGTACATTAAGACCTCAACATAATTCTAAATTTGTAGACATATCATTAAATACTGGTGCATCATCAGGATATAAGAAAACAGGTGATATAATTACTTTACCATTTACAGAAACACCTTATGTTACTATCGATAAAGCATCAAGTACAGAATTTGTCAATCCATATGATGTTGTATTATTTAATGGTACAGTTGAACTAAGTCCTTCAAGAGATTTATGGTTTGATACTCAAAGATTACCTGCAGTTAGAAGAACTGTAGAAGGTGATTATGATACAGTATTAGCAGGAGTACAAAACTCATTAGGTACAATTTGGAATAATTGGCAATCAGATTGGTTAGGTGAACCTGTAACTACAGTTGAAGAACCTACAAATAGAACAGTTACATCACCGACACCAAGAACAACTAGAAGAGGACCTCAAGCTAGAAGAAGTAGACCAGGTGCTGTTAGAAATAGTGTAAGATTAGCGGAGCAGAGATAATGAACGGACCATTTAATATTAATATAAATCCTGTAGTTAACACTAGTAATACCAGACGACAGATTCGTACAGGTGTAACAACTTCTGTAGTAGAAGAATTTTCAGAGTCTAGAGCAGATAGAGTAGTATCAACTAACATAGCTCAAACAATGAGAGCTAGAGATATTACTGTTACTGGATCAAACTTCAAACCTAACACACCTTATTTTGTATTCTTTGATGGTATAGATGTTAATGATCACATAACACCTGCTTCAGCTACTTATGGTATGGGTGGTGGTACATCTAAAGGTACAAAATTAAGATCAGATAACTTAGGTGATATTTCAGCTACATTCTCTATACCTAATACAGACACATTAAGTTTTACAACTGGTAATAAAACATTAAAGATTACCTCAGATTCAAGTGGAGCAGCTTCTCTATCAGAAGGTGAAGCACAGTATGCAGCTAATGGTGAAATTACTGTATTACAAGAAGAAATTACTTCAACAAGAAATGGTAGAGTTATTACAGACACTTTATCAGATTCTAGAGAAATAGCTAGAGAAGTAAGACAACAAGTTAGATGGGTTGATCCTCTAGCACAATCATTCTTAGTCGAACAAAAAGGTGGTATATTTGTATCATCGGTTGACTTATACTTTGGTGCTAAAGACACCGCGTTACCTGTTTCAGTACAGATCAGACACATGGAAAATGGAATGCCAACTCAGAAGATTGTACCTTTCGGTGAAAAATCATTATCACCTTCAGCTGTAAATATATCTGCTGATGCTACATCTTCTACTAAGTTTACATTTAACTCACCTGTATATTTAGAATCAGGTAGAGAATACTGTGCAGTAGTAATGACAAACTCAAATGTTTATACTTGTTGGGTTTCAGAAATGGGTCAAAAAGATATTAAAACAAATGACTTTATAGATCAACAACCATACGCTGGTTCATTATTCAAATCACAAAATAATTCAACTTGGACACCAGACCAGATGAAAGATTTGAAAATGACTATCAATAGATGTAAGTTTACTACAGGTACTTCTGGTAGTGTAGTATTTGAAAATGATTCATACGGAGCAGAATCATTATTACCTAATCCAATAGAAACAGTTAGTGGTACTAAATGTTTCAGAGTTCATCATTATTCACATGGTAACTATGATGAGAAACTATCTAATATAACTATATCTGGTGTTACAGGTGATAGAACAGGTTCAGTATTTGCATTCGCTGATGATACAGTTACTAATAGTCAGACTTCTAATGGTACAGACGATACTCAGTCATTAACACAAACAAGTACATCAGGTTCTGGTACAGGTCTAACAGTAAATCTTACAACAGCTTCAGATGCATCAACAGCTATAGTTATCACTAATCCAGGACAAGGATATGCAGCAACTGATACAGTTGTATTCACAAAAGATTCAAAAACATATACATTCACTATAGATGTTGTTAAAGAAACATTGGGTGGTATACCTATTGATATGATTAATAGAACTCATACTGCAGGTACAGCTAATGCTAAAACAACAGCTGGTGCAGCTAAAATATTAGCTGATATGGATTCATATTTAATAACTATACCTAATTCAGTATGGCCAACTAGAACAGATGGAGATGATACAACACCCAATTTTCAGAGTGCATCAGAGAGTACAAGAGGTGGTGGTAGTAGTGTAACAGCAACAGGTAATGTTTACTTTGATACACTACATACAACAATACCAAGTATTGAATTACCTAATACATCTATTACAACAAGTTTCTTAGGAACATCAGCTACACAACCTATCGTGTTGTCTAGTCCAGCTGTTTCATTTACAAAAGATACTGTATCATCTACAATTACATTAAACGATAATAATATTTTAACAACACCTAAAATTGTTGCTTCTAGTATTAATGAAACTAATGAGATGGGTGGTGCTAAAAGTTTTAGATTAACAACTTCACTGTCATCAACTCAAGACAATGTTTCACCTGTATTAGATGTCGATTCATTAGGTATCATTGGTGTACAAAATAGAATTAATAATGTTGATGCTATAGGAGATGTATCACAAGCTTCATCTGGTAATTTTGATGGAGGTTCTGATCATATAACAGCAGCATTCGTACCTTCAGAAGAACCTAGAGGAGATAGTAACGCTTCAGTATATTGTACTAAGAAAGTTGTTCTAACTAATCCAGCAAATGCTGTTCACATTTTATTTGATGGGTATAGAAGTTTTGATACATTAGGTAATTCTTCTGAAATATTAGTGTATTATAAAATACAAGGACCAGATTCTAACTTACCATTTGATGATTTAGGTTGGATTGAAGCTACAATCAAAACAGCAGTTCCAGCTGATGCATCAGACTTTAAAGAATATGTTTACGAAGTAGAAGGTTTAGAAGATTTTAATAGTTTTTCTGTTAAGATAGTTTTACAATCAGATGATACAACCAATGTACCATTAATAGAAAACTTTAGAGCTATAGCGTTGAGTACATAATGAGTCATATTAAAGTAGAAGGTTCTCAACATTTATATAGAGATGAAGAAACTTTAGCTATCATCAATACAGATACAAGTGCTTTAGCTAGAGCAAAAAGAGTTAAAGAGAGAATGAACCGAACAGATAGTGAGATAAATACACTTAAAGAAGAAGTAAATGAGATGAAAAATATTTTACTACAGATTAATGAGAGATTAAAATGGCAAGAACAGTAGACACAAGCTCAACTTTTGAGAATTGGAGACAAAATTATAATGATCTAGCAAATGATGTTGGAGCATTAGGTAATTTGACCACTGGTGATAAAACTAGTATAGTTAGTGCTGTCAACTTCATCATGGATCAATATTTCTTTTTCCAAGATTTTGATTTCGATGGTTCTGATGGTGCTACTTCAAATACAGTTTTCTCAGGTAATGATAACGCTGGTAATACACTAGCATACTCTGCAGGTAAAGTTCTTGTATATAAAAACGGGTTATTACTAAGAAGTGGTACAGATTATACTGCTTCAAATGGTACCTCAGTAACATTAGCATCAAGTGCTAACAATGGTGATGTAATTCGTATATCAGCTTTCACAGGTTCCTACGAAAATGTAGGATCTGCATCAGGTACTTCTGCAGGTCAATTTGTATTATCAGGTGGTGTTTTACACAATAAAAATACAGGTGGTATTGTACTTAACGCTGACTCATCAATTACAACAAATGTAGATACAGCAGAAACAATTCAATTAGCAGGTGATACTTTTGCTGTTGGAGATTTATCAATTAAATCTCTTAGTGGTACAAGAAATGAATTAAGATTATTAGATAGTGATAATTCACATTATGTCGCTATCAAATCACCAGCTACAGTAAGTTCAAATGTAACATTTACATTACCGAGTGCTGATGGTTCAACAGGACAATTCTTAAAAACAGACGGAAGTGGAAACTTCTCATTTGCTACAGTATCAGCAACAGCACCAGACATTACAGTATCAGCAAACAACTCAACAGATGAAACAGTATTTCCATTATTTGTAGATGGAGCAACAGGTACTCAAGGTGTCGAAACAGATACAGGATTCACATATAATCCTAGTTCAGGTGTATTAACAGCAACACAATTTACAGGTGCTTTAAGTGGTAATGCTTCAACGGCGACAGCATTAGCATCATCAAGAAATATTCATGGTGTAGCTTTTGATGGTACGAGTAATATCGATTTATCAGAAGTAATTCAAGATACTGTTGGTGCAATGTTCTCAAGTAATACAGAGACAAATATCACAGCTACATATCAAGACTCAGATGGAACAATAGACTTAGTAGCAACAGGTGCTTTAGATACAGCAGGAATAGGTTTATCAAGTAGTTCAACTACTATTAATTTAGATTTCAATAGTGGTATGACTGCCGAAACATCAATTTCTGGTAGTGATAAGATCGCTGTCTATGATGTATCAGCAAGTGCTATGAGATTAGCTACAATTACCAACGCAGCTCTTGCGGGACCAACTGGACCAACTGGACCTACAGGACCTACAGGACCAGCAGGAAGTAACGGTAGTGACGGATCAGATGGATCAGATGGATCAGATGGTGCAACTGGACCAACGGGTCCAACGGGACCTACAGGACCTACAGGACCTACTGGACCAGCAGGAAGTAACGGTAGTAATGGATCAGATGGTGGTACTGGACCGACAGGACCTACAGGACCTACTGGACCAACAGGTGGTTTCTCAACAAACTCAAATGGACAAGTTAATAGTTTAGGTGTTGGAGTATCTGCTAGTGGTACAGCAGGTACTATTAGAGCGACTAATGATATTACAGCATTCTATAGTTCTGATATTACACTAAAAGAAAATATTAATCCTATTGCTAATGCGTTAGACAAGATAAATCAAATAGGTGGTTATACTTTTGATTGGACAGATAAGTTTATTGAAGATAACGGTGGTCTAGATGACACTTTCATGAGAAAAAGAGATACAGGTATTATTGCTCAAGAGATAGAACAAATACTACCAGAAGTAGTAGCGACAAGACCTACAGGTACTAAGGCTGTTAAGTATGATAAACTAACACCATTACTTATACAGGCAATAAAAGAATTAAAAACAGAATTAGACGAGTTAAAATCGTCTAAGATATAAATAGTAGAAAGAGACATGGCAGCAGTATCAAATTTATACATTGATCAAGGAGCAGATTTCTCTACAACAATCAGTTTGACTGATTCTAATGGAGATGTTCTTAGTTTGACAGGGTATACAGCTATTGGACAGATAAGAAAGACTTATGGTTCAAGTTCAATAGCAGCTACATTTGGTACAGCGTTGACTGCAGCGACAGGTCAAATAACATTGACTTTAACTGATACAGTAACAGCTGGTATGGATAGTGGGAGATATGTGTATGATGTTTTGATTACAGATTCTTCTGGAGATAAAACAAGAATATTGGAAGGACAAGCAACGATAACACCAAGCGTAAGTAGAACATAATGGCAGATATTACAGTAAAAGTCAATCCAGTAACAACTAATAAAGTTAAACAAGTAGCTATTGGACAAGTAGCTGCAGAAAATTTTGAGTTGAATGATTTAAAGAATGTAGATACAACAACAGTAACACCAAGTGAAGGTGATACAATCGTATTTGATGCTACAACTCAGAAATTTGAGGCCGCTGCAGGTATTGACGGTGGTTTTTATGGGTCATAAAGGGTAAATAAATGTCAACAATTATTCAGATAAAAAGAAATTCCGGAACTACAGCACCTACTACAAGTGACCTAGTTGTCGGAGAAATGGCTTACGCTTACGATGCATCTAACGATGGTGCAGGTGCGAAATTATATATAGAAGCCGTAAATAGTTCATCAGCAGCTGATGTTCATATCATAGGTGGTAAATACTACACGGATTTATTAGATCATACTAAAGGTACAGTTACAGCTAACAGTGCTTTATTAGTTGACAGTAACAAAAAATTAAACGAATTATTAGTAGATAATATTACAATAGATGGTAATGACATATCATCTACAGATTCAAATGGTAATATAACACTTACACCTAATGGTACAGGTATAGTTGACATAAACAAAACAGACGGATTCAAAGTACCGGTTGGAACAACAGCACAGAGAGCTGGTTCACCGGTAACAGGTCAATTAAGATATAACTCAACAACTTCTCAATTTGAAGGATACGCATCTTCTTCATGGGGTTCACTAGGTGGAGTTATTGATGTTGACCAAGACACAAAGATTACAGCAGAAAGTGCAGCAGGACAAGACGAAGATGTTCTAACTTTCTTCACAGGTGGAACAGCTCAAGTAGTTATAGCAGACGGAGCTCTAAGACCTGTAACAGACAATGATGTTGACTTAGGTACAAGTTCATTAGAATTCAAAGATGCGTTCTTTGATGGAACAGTTACTTCTGATGCTTTTGCAGGACCATTAACAGGTGATGTTACTGGTACTATTCAAACAGCAGCACAACCCAATATTACAAGTTTAGGAACTCTAACAGCTTTAACAGTTGATGATGTAGCAATCAATGGTAAAGTAATTACCATGACAGGTTCTACTAGTGATACAGCTACATTAACAGTAGGTACTAATGGTACATTAGACATAACTACAACAGACGATGCAGCTGCAGCAGCTAATATTACTATAACAGCAGATGGTACTTTCGAAGCAATTGGATCTACAATAACATTAGATTCAGGTGGAGCTATTAATTTAGAACCTGCAGCTGGTTCAGCTATCTTATTAGATGGAACAATTAGTGTAGATGCAGGTGTAGTTACAGGTGCTACAAGTATTACTTCAACAGCATTTGTAGGAACACTAAGTACAGCAGCTCAACCTAATGTTACAAGTCTTGGTACTTTAACAATAGCTAATGTTGACAATTTAAGACTAGACGGTAATATTATATCATCTACAGATTCAAATGGTGATATCAATCTTAATCCAAATGGAACAGGTAATGTAGTAGTAGGTTCAGATTCACTAATCATCTCTGCAACAGAAGGTGAAAGTTCAACTTTAATGTTCAGAACAGATGAAGGTGATGATAATGGTGATGACTGGACAATCGTAAATGCTACAGGAAACACATTAACATTTAATAATGATATATCTGGTTCAAGTGTAGCACAGATTACATTAACACCTCATGCAACAGTAGCTAGTTCAACAACAGCTATCGGTGGTGCTTTAACAGTAGCAGGAGTTACAACATTCTCTGGTGCTGTGGACATGAATTCACAAGCAACTACAAATGTTAATATAGATTCAGGTGCTATTGATGGTGTTACAATCGGTACAAACTCAGTTGTTACAGATTTAAGAGTAGACAATATTAAAGTTGATGGTAACACTATATCATCTACAGATTCTAATGGTAATGTTATATTAGCACCTAATGGATCAGGTGATGTTGTAGCAAATACAGATACATTATCAATTTCAGCAACAGAAGGTGAAGCAGCGTCTCTACTTCTTCAAACAGACGAAGGAGATGATGACGGAGATGATTGGACAATAACAAATACTACAGCAAATAAATTTACAATCAATAGTGATATATCAGGTTCAGCTGTAGAACATTTCTCAATTACACCACATGCTACAGTAGCTTCATCAACAGCAGCAGTAGCAGGTCATTTAACAGTTGCAGGTAACTTAACAGTTTCAGGTTCTACAACAACAGTTTCATCAACAAATACAACTATTTCAGACAAGTTAATTGAATTAGCTACAGGTTCTTCTGGTTCAGCATCAGGAGATGTAGGTCTTGTTCTAGAAAGAGGAGATGATGCTAATGTCTTTATCGGTTGGGATGAATCAATCGATGCTTTAGTAGTTGGAACAGGAACATTTACTGGTTCAACAACAGGTAACTTAACACATACTCTAGCAGCTGCTAAGTTCGGATCATTAACTTTATCAACTGATCTAGCAGTAGCAGATGGTGGTACAGGTGTTTCAACATTTACTGATAACGGTATTGTCTATGGTGACGGTTCTAATGCTCTAGATGTTACAGCAGCTCCTGGAAGTTCACCAGAAACTACATCATTCCAAATCTTGACAGCAAACTCAAGTGGCGTTCCTAAATGGACTACAACTATTGACGGTGGTACATACTAACTGTTATAAATAGTTTTATACAGAAAGAGTTATATAACTCTTATTAATTTATATAAAGACTCTATATAGAGTTAAGTGATTGAACATAGTCTAAATAGGCGGGAACAATGGCAACAAACATTAAATTAAAGCGTTCTGCTACGCAGGGAGCTGTACCAGGTACTTCGGATATAGAATTAGGAGAAATAGCTCTTAATACTTACGATGGAAAGATGTACATGAAGAAAACCGTTTCGGGTTCTTCTTCAATCGTAGAATTAACAGGTTCATCAGCACCCACTTCATCAGCATTTGCTCATAGTACATATAAGTATACTGCATCAGGTAGTCAAACCACATTCACAGGTTCAGATGCTGACAGTAAAACATTATCTTATACAGCAGGACAAATTCAAGTATTTCTAAATGGTGTATTATTAGATGCAGCTGACTTCACAGCTACAAATGGTTCTAGTGTTGTATTAGGATCAGCAGCTTCAGCTAATGATATATTATACATCATTTCTTTTGAAGGTACAAACCCGTTTGACTATTTCAAATACACAGCAACAGATGCTCAAACATCATTCTCAGGTAATGATGCAAACTCAGAAAGTTTATTATATACAGTAGGAAATATAGCTGTATATCTAAATGGTGTTCTTCTAGACGCAACAGACTATACAGCAACATCAGGTACAAGTGTCGTATTAGCATCAGGTGCTTCTACAGGTGACATACTTGTAATATATGAATTCAACGAAACAGGTCTTACCGATGTAGCATCAGATACAACACCTCAGTTAGGTGGTGATTTAGATGTAGTTACTTACGATATTGTTTCAACATCAAATAGAAATATTGATATTATACCACATGGAACAGGTAATGTAAACCTTGGTACAGATACAGTAGCAATAGGTACTAGTGGTGAAAATGTAACAATTACAACTACAGGTACAGGTGATCTAACACTTAATACAAATTCAGGTTCTAGTTCAGGATCTATTCTTATAGCTGACGGTGCTAATAATGATATCACAATCACACCAAATGGTACAGGTGATGTTATTATTGACGGATTAAAATATCCTCAAGCAGATGGATCGTCTGATCAAGTTTTAAAAACAGATGGTAATGGTCAGTTATCATTTACTACAATCAGTTCAACAGCTATAACAGACTCGGATAACGATACAAAAATTCAAGTAGAAGAAAGTTCAGATGAAGACACAATCAGATTCGATATCGCTGGTACTGAACAAATAGTATTAGCTGACGGTGTATTAAAACCAACAACTGATAATGATATAGACTTAGGTACATCATCTTTAGAATTCAAAGACGCTTTCTTTGATGGTACAGTTAAAACAGATGCGTTAACAGTTGATGCTGGTTCTACATTAACCGGTGCAGTTGACGCTAATAGTACACTAAATGTAAGTGGTCATGTCTCTTTAGACGGATCAGCAAACGAATTAAGATTCTATGAAGGATCGAACTATGTGGGTTTTGAAGCACCAGCTTTATCAGGTGATCAAATATGGGTTCTTCCTTCAGCAGATGGTTCATCAGGTCAAGTAATCAAGACAGATGGTAGTGGTAATTTATCATTTGCTGATGCAGCTGCAACAGTTTCAGGATTAACAGATACAACAATATCTTCTATCGCTTCAGGTGATTATTTAATATACAACGGATCAGCTTGGGTTAATCAAGCACAAGCATCTAATGCTGTTATCTCAACAATGACAGGTGATAACTCAGATACAACATTATCTTTATCTAGAGCACCATTAACAGAAAATGCTGTTCAAGTATATTGGGACGGAGTATATCAACATAAAGATAACTGGTCTTTAAGTGGTAGTACAATTACATTCGATACAGCACCTGGAACAGGTGTTAAGGTAGAAGCAGTAGTAGGTTCTCAGACAAATATACTATATGGTAATGATGTAGCTATCGATACAATGACTGGTGATAACTCAGACACAACTTTAGCTTTGAGTGTTACACCTTCAAATGAAAATCATGTTAATGTTTATTTTGACGGCGTTTACCAAAGCAAATCAAACTTTTCATTAAGTGGTTCTACTATCACTTTCTCAACAGCACCACCAACAGGTGTAGTAGTTGAAGCAGTATCTAATCAAGCTGTCTCAGTTGGAACAGCGACAGGGATAGCAGCTTCTGCAATAACAGGTTTATCAGAAGTCACAGGAGCTGGTGCTGATCATGTATTAATATATGATGCATCAGGTTCAGCTCTAAAGAAAGCTTTAGTATCAAATTTATCTGCATCTCTTGGTATTGGTGGTGGTTCTACAGATGGTGTAGTTATCGAACAAGGTGCTATTAAAATTAAAAATGGTGGTTCACAATCATACATAGATTTTTATTGTGAATCAAGTAATGCTCACTACGCAAGACTACAAGCTCCTGCTCATAGTGCATTTAGTGGTAATAAAACTATAACACTACCTGCAACTACAGGAACAATTGCTTTAACTTCAAGTGATATTACAGGTAATGCAGCTACTGCAACAACACTAGCAACAGCTCGTACTATTGGTGGTACATCTTTTGATGGTTCTGCTAATATTTCAGTAGCTTTGGCAGATACTGCAACAGCTTTAGCTACAGCAAGAACAATACATGGTGTATCTTTTGATGGTACAGCAAACATAGACTTAACAGAAGTTGTACAAGATACTGTAGGTAATATGTTCTCAAGTAATACTGAAACAGGGATTGCGGCTACATATCAAGATGGTGATGGTACTATCGATCTAGTAATAGGTAATGATGTTATTGTAAACTCTATGATAGCAGACGATGCTATTGATTCTGCTCAGATTGCAGATGGAGCTATTGATACAGCACACATTGCTAATGATCAAGTTACAGGTGATAAATTATCTAACGATATAACGATTGCTAATGACTTAACAGTATCAGGAAACTTAGTTGTCACTGGTACAACAACACAAACTGGTGCATCAGTAACAGATGATAACTTCACAGGACTTACAAATTCTAATAGTGGTAACTCAACAGACTTTGGGTTATATGGTAAGTATGTAGAATCAAGTACAACTAAATATGCTGGTCTATTCTTTGATGCTTCTACTGATAATACATTTAGATTATTCACCGATACACAAACAGAACCAGCTTCTACAGTTAATACAGGTGCTACAGGATATGCAGCTGCAAGTTTAGTTGTTAATAATTTAACAGGTGCTACAGGTACATATTCAGGTCTAGTTACTATGGGTGGTATTGAAGTAGATCAATATGTAACTCATGCTGGTGATACGAATACTTACATGGAGTTTGGTACTGACACACTTGACCTACGAGCTGGTGGTACAAAAGGATTAACAGTTTTACCTGGTGAAGTAGCTATTAATCAAGACTCAGCTGATATAGACTTTAGAGTTGAATCTGATAATAATACACATGCTTTGTTTGTAAAAGCTAGTACAGATAGAGTGGGTATTAACCAATCTTCACCATCTGCAGCTCTACACATAACAGGTTCAGGTGATACAAAAATTATAATTGAAGATGGTTCAGATGAACAGTCTATTACAGCACATAGTGGTGGTTTAAATTATGGTGTTGTTTCTGGTGATTCTCATACTTTTGTCATTGGTGGAACAGACGCGGCATTTATAGATTCAGGGTCAGCTCGTATAAAACAAACAGCACTTACATCTAGTTCAAACTCAGTAGCTTGGGATGCTAAAGCAGCAGCTAACGCTTATCATGTAACAACAGAAAATACAACCTTTGCAGCTCCAAGTAACTCAGTCGAGGGAGCTATTATTTCAGTAGAAATAGCTCAAGGTGGTACAGCAAGAACGATAGCATGGAATACCGTATTTGAATTCGCAGCTTCAACAGCTCCGACAGTTACAGCAACAGCAAACAAAACAGATATATTTACTTTCAGATATAATGGGAGTGTATGGCAAGAAATTGGTCGTGTTCAGAACATGGCTCAAACTTAATAGGTGAATAGATAATGGAAACATTTCAAAGAAACGCAAACCGAGGAAGTATATCTACATCATATGATATAGATAACTCTTTGAAGTTAGACTCAACAAATTCAGAGTATTTATATAAAACAAGAGATGCTTCAGGTTCAGATTGGAACAGGCTTAAATGGACTGCTTCTATGTGGGTAAAACATATACCATCAGAAAGTTCATCTACTAGTCCAAAAGAAAGAATGTTTGGTGCAGCAGATTCAAATAATGATTTTGATATTCGTTTTAGAGGACAACCAATAGGATTTAGAAACAACTCAGATGTTGATGGTGTTGCTGAACTTAGAACAACAGCAGTTTATCGGGATTATAGTGCGTGGTATCATATAGTAGCAGTTTGGGATACAGCTAATGGCACAGCAGGTAATAGAATGAGACTGTATGTTAACGGTGAAGAAGTAACTGATTTTTCTACAGATACTCAGCCTAGTCAAAATGAAAAATCTATTTGGGGTAAAAAGAACGATGGTACAGATGGAAATGTAACTCATACTATTGGGGCTTATTACAATTATTATTCAGGTTTTGCTCAAGGATTTAATGGTTATATGGCTGAAATACATTGGGTCGAAGGAGAAGCATTAGCTCCATCAGATTTTGGTAGAACTGATAGTAATGGTGTATGGGTTCCAAAAGAATACACAGGTTCTCATGGCACTAATGGTTTTTATTTAGATTTTAGTAATTCAAGTTCTTTGGGTGCTGATGCTAGTGGAAACGGGAATAATTGGTCTTTAAACAATATCTCAGCTCAAGATCAAGCTCAAGATACTCCGACAAATAATTTTTGTACTATGAATCCGAATTCTCGTACAAACGGAAATATTAAAACTCAAGAAGGTGGTACAAGAGTTTCTACAGATGGTGGTTCAGGTTTCTGTAGTATGTTAGCTACTATGGCAGTCGGTGCAGGTAAATGGTATTGGGAAGCTAAATATCATGACCACTCTGGAGATACAAATACTGTATATGTTGGAGTAGCTCCAACTAATGATCCTTACATTCCACAGAGACAAGGTGGATATTATTTAGGAAATGTAGAAACAGCAGGATCAATGGGTTGGTATTTAAATGATGGTGCAAATAAAAATCAAAATGGTAGTTGGGGTAATCCTAGTTACGGAGATAAATTAATGTTTGCTTTAGACATGGATAACTATAAATTATATTATGGGATAAATGGTACTTGGGGGAATAGTGCTAATCCAGCAAATGGTACAGGTAGTGTGACTGCTATGAGTACTTATTGGATGAGTGCTATAAAAGATGCTTTAACTTTTGTAGCTCCAGCTGTTACAGTATATCAAGGAAACTATATGAGAAGTTTTAATTTTGGTGGAGTATGTACTTGGAATGATGATATTTCAACTGCTCAATCAGATGCAAATGGGTACGGAAGATTCGAATATACACCGCCTACAGGATTTTACGCATTGTGTTCTAAAAACTTAGCGGAGTACGGATAATGGCTTATACAACAATAGA
>Ga0163111_10001350_pt1 | contig 15088 bp, 23 predicted proteins | sample CRUFie1St18metaG_FD_109645 | JGI IMG/M metagenome (GOLD analysis project Ga0163111, IMG submission 109645) | Marine microbial communities from the Costa Rica Dome - CRUD Field 142mm St18 metaG | ecosystem: Environmental > Aquatic > Marine > Oceanic > Photic zone | place: Costa Rica: the Eastern...
AGATCGAGAGAGACGCTAACGCAATCGCACAGCAAACTCGTAGAGGAAAGGGCAACTTCATCATCACTTCTGCTGATGTAGCTTCTGCTCTTGCTATGAGTGGTACTCTTGACTACTCCTCAGGTCTAAGCGGCGCTGGTGGTCCTTCCATCGGTGAAGTAGATGACACAGGTAACCTACTTGTAGGTACAATGAACGGAAGAATCAAGGTCTTCGTTGATCCTTATTCTGCTAACGTTTCCAACACTCACTACTATGTTGTTGGTTACAAGGGTACTTCACCTTATGACAGTGGACTGTTCTACTGCCCATACGTTCCCCTACAAATGCTCAGAAGCATTGACCCATCTACCTTCCAGCCCAAGATTGGCTTCAAGACTAGATACGGTATGGTCGCTAACCCATTCGTTGTACAGAGCAACGGCACACCTGATGCTGAGGCACTTACACATAACCGCAACCAGTATTACAGAAGAGTTAGAGTTGCTAACCTTACCTGATACAGGTTCACACTTCAAGACCTCCCTCACGGGGGGTCTTTTTTTATGCGACTAAATAGTAAAAACCAATTCCCTATATTATGAACGGCAGACTTGATAAAGTTAACATGACCGCTTACATTATGAAAATGAAGACTGGTCTTGCTGATAAGTCATGGTATCCTGAATGGGATGACAGACAACGTGGTGCTGCACAACGCATACTAATGAATGTGTTAGAAAGATTAGATGAATATTGGCAATGAACAATAACTTATCATTAGTATTAATACTTTGCTTGTCACCTCTAGCAATAATTTTTATTGTTATGAAGCTAGCTTTATTATTAACTGAAACTGCATCGTTTAATTCTGAGACTGAGAAATTAAAACGTATGCAACGAGGACCGTATGAAGTATGGGATGAATCTGAGGAAGAAGATGATGAGTGGTGATCAAGGAATGAGTGACACCGATGGAATAATTTTTTATCATGACGAAATGACCGAAGCTAAAAAAATTGTGCTACAATTAAAAGGAATTAAGTTAGATTACTTAAAAAACAAAAACAGAATAGAAGATGTTACAAACTCGCCAACTGATTGGGAAGACTTTTGGGAAAATGACGACACCAATAAGAGAAAAAAAACTTGAGTTTCCCTTTTCGGATATTGGAAATAACTCATATACGAAAGAAGAAGTTGATGCTTTGATTGCAGCTGCTGTTCAAGAAGCAATTGCTGAAGCTAGAAAAATTGATGAAGCATCAATGGCAAAACATAATAGAGACGCTACGGTAATCTCTATGATTTTGGGATTTACAACTCTTGCTTTATTCGTTGATGGGTTACTTCGTTTGTTAGGTATTATTCCACCGTTCATGCATATTGATGTGGATTTACTAGATCAAATAGTTAATAGAGTAGAATCTGACGTTATAGATAAATTAAAACAAGTTCCAATCCAAAGAGTATTTCAACGCTAACGCAATGAACATGGATGTTCTTAGAAAAAGAATACGTCAACTAGAGATAGCAGAAATAATTGACAAAGCTATTGAAGAATATTACACGGAAAAAGGTTTGCCTGTTCCAAATTGGAAAAAACCAAGAGTTGAATGGTGGAGAGAGTACCTTATCGGTCTAGGACTAGATCCAAACAACCCCTAAATACTTATAACTTAGGAAGTTGACATGTCTGCTGAATGGTACAAAGAACAACCTAGAAATAGGAACTTCTTAAATCCTATTGGTTATCTCCTGAAACTAGAAAAGTTTGCGGGGGTAGATTTCTTTTGTCAATCAGCAAATGTTCCTGACGTTCAAATGCCTGTTACGGAAGTTCCAAGTAGGTTTAGAAACCTGCCTATTATTCCTGGTGGCGGAGTAACGTTTGGGGATTTTACTGTGCGTTTTATTGTTGACGAAGATCTAGTTAATTATAACTCTATTCACACATGGATAAGAGACAATGGTAATGCAGATCAGATGCAACGTACAACAAATGAATTAGATATTCTTACTAATGCACAGCTACACATAGTTACTTCTCAATACAACCCAGCATTTGTTGTAGAGTTCAGAGATATATTCCCTGTCTCTCTAACTAATTTACAGTTCGATGCTACAATAACTGATGTGGAATATATTACTGCAGAGGTGACATTCAAGCACCAGCAGTTTTTCCTTCGTGATAAACAGATGAAACCTCTATGAATTTTGATTCTCTTCGTAATAAATTTGACAACTTAAGAGCGGACTGGGCAGAAGATAGTGCTGTTGATTTTCAGTTCAAGAATAAAAATTATACCACAGATTTGGGACAACTAGCTCTTGAGATCCCATTTCAACACAATAAATACTTAAACCATTACACTGACATCTCTCAGATCAAAGCCTCACTAGAATTTGAGATCCGTAAATTGGTTAGACAAAAGCGTGAATACTATTCAGGAGAAGCAGACGCAAAAGTTTACGCTGAAAAACCATTTGGATCTAGCATTAAGACTTCCGAGAAAATGAAAACTTACCTTGAGAGCGATGATGAGATCATCAATCTTGAGGCAAAAATTAAATATCTAGATCAGATGTTGTACTGGTTAGATCAAGTCATGCGTCAAATTTCAAACAGAGGGTTCCAAATCAAGAGTGCTATTGAATGGGAGAAATTTGTAAACGGACAATGATGACTACCCTTAGTATTAAAAAGAAGAACGAAGTTTACATCACAATTAATTCAAAAGAACCACACGTTCATCAAGAACTGTCAGACTACTTTACTTTTGAAGTTCCCGAAGCTAAGTTCTTAAAAAAGAATCCTAGATACAAATACTGGGATGGAACTATTCGTTTGTATTCACCAGGTACAGGTGAATTATATCATGGTCTAAAAAAACATTTAGAAACTTGGGCGTACGAAAGAAGTTACCATATTGAATATGAAAAGAATGATTGGTATGGAGATGTAGAAGACCCCAATGGTTTTGTTTCTCCTGCTGGTGTAAAGACTTTCATGGATAAAATTGTCCAAGGCGATATTAAACCTCGTGACTATCAATACCGTGCAGTCTACGAAGCTATAAAAAATAATCGAAAGTTACTTCTTTCTCCTACGGGATCTGGGAAGTCTCTTATGATCTATTCCCTCGTCAGATACTATACTGCTACCAACAAGAAGACGCTGATCATCGTCCCTACTACGTCCCTCGTAGAACAAATGGTCAATGACTTTAACGATTACGGGTGGAATGCGGACGACCATGTGCATAAAATATATTCGGGCAAGGATAAAAATACGGATAAACCAATTATTATTTCAACCTGGCAATCAATCTACAAATTTCCCAAAAGATACTTTGATGATATTGACTGTGTTATCGGTGATGAAGCACACCTATTTAAGTCAAAGTCCCTCACAGGAATCATGACTAAGCTACACAATGCCAAGTACCGTTTTGGTTTTACTGGAACACTTGATGGTAGCAAGACACATAAGTGGGTACTAGAGGGATTGTTTGGAGATTGTGAGAGAGTAACTAAAACAGATGACCTGATCAAATCTGGTTATCTTTCTAATTTTAGAATAAAAATACTTCTGTGTAAACACGCTCCTCAGCATTTCGAGACATACCATGATGAAATGGAATATCTTGTAGAGCATAAAGGAAGAAATAATCTTATTAAAAATTTAGTTAAGGATATTAAAGGTAATACCCTAGTTCTATTTAACTACATTGAAAAGCACGGTGAACCACTTTATGAACTAATAAATAATACTATAGACCCTGAGCGGAGATTATTCTTTGTTCATGGCGGTACTGATGTAGAGGATAGAGAAGCTGTTCGTCAAATTACTGAGACGGAAAACAATGCTGTTATCATAGCATCTTACGGAACTTTCTCTACAGGTATTAACATTAAAAGATTACATAATATTATCTTTGCTTCTCCTAGCAAATCTCGTATACGAAACCTACAATCTATTGGTCGTGTACTCAGAAAAGGTGAGGGAAAAGATATCGCAACTTTATACGATATCGCTGATGACATCGGCGGTCAGAATTATACGCTTCGGCACTTGAATGAAAGAGTCAACATTTATAATGATGAAAACTTTAAGTATGAGGTTATCAGAGTAAACCTTAGAGCAAACTAATATGGATGAAGAATTTTATGCCACAATAAAATTAATGACTGGAGAGGAAATAGTAGCTAAAGTCTGTTATCTAGAAGATGAAGATAAAGTCCTACTAGAAAACCCTCTCCAAGTCCTTGGTGCAAGACAGAAGAAAGGGCAATTAGAAGTATCTGGTTTTTCTTTTAGTGAATGGATCAACGCCTCGTTTGATAACATGTTTATTATTAAACGTGATCACATCATGACGATGACTGAAATTGATCCTATGATTCAAGACTTCTACGAAAAAACTTTACAGAGACTAGAAAACGGAAAGAATATTACTGGAAGAGGAGGTAAGCTTCCGCGCCAGTCTGGTTACTTAGGTTCAGTAAATCAGATGAAAAAGTCTTTAGAGGATATCTTTAATAAAAGCTAATACCTTTGTCTGAACCTCTACAAGGTTAATTGTACTGAGTTTCTGAGGTTCTGTCAAGCCCCCTTTACAAACCCCTTTACAAAGTTCCTTTTACATGCTACTATTAGTACATGATTATGGTACTAAACCATGGCACCTGCAGTAATGACAAGAAAAAAGACAGAATACTACGTCAACAACAAAGAGTTCCTTGCTGCGATCACTGACTATCGGCAGAAGGTTCATGCCGCAAAGGAAGCTGGCAAACCTCGCCCACGAGTCACCAATTATATTGGTTCTTGCTTTCTAAAGATCGCAACACACCTATCTTACAAACCGAACTTTGTCAATTATATGTTCCGTGAGGACATGATTTGTGATGGCATTGAAAACTGTCTCCAATACATTGACAACTTTGACCCAGAAAAATCCAAGAACCCATTCGCTTATTTCACTCAGATCATTTACTATGCATTTTTGCGTAGGATCCAGAAGGAGAAAAAGCAACTAGAGATCAAAGGCAAGATCCTAGAAAGGTCAGGATATGATGAAGTTATGCACACCGACACATACGATGGTAGTATGTCTGGTATGAATGCTTCTTATTCTGACATGGGTAGCATCAAAGAAAACATTGAAACTAAAATGAACCGCTAATGCCAAACCCCAACGCCTTATATGATGACATGGAGAGACTTAACTCTCTATATGAAGAACTATGTTGGGGGCATGACGATGAACTCGTTTTTACTCACGACGGTCAACGAATTATAGTTTACAATAAAACTCAAGAAGATGCTCAATGAACTAGAACGTAACTTAGCTATGGTGAGAATGATTCGTCTCTCATCAGATGAAGTACGTGGTAAATTATCTTTTACATCTAGAGATTCAACTTGGAAAATTTTAAAACCAACTGGAGAATTTTTACAATCATTAATACTGAATTACAATGAATACTAAACCTGTTGAAAACAACGAACAACTAATTCAACGCTTTACTAAAAGAACTACTCAATTAACCGAGAGAAAGGAACAACTCCAAGAAGCGTATGATGAATACAATAGAATCGAGAGAGACCTGACTAGGTTGGAAGGTTCTCTACAAGCTATTGAATATGTTGCTTTTGGTAAGATGCCAGGTGACGGTAATCATGACAAATTCAAAGATCACAAACCTTCATAGTACATGCCTTTATTAATAATTATTTTGGGTAGCAGCTCCATAGGTGTTGCACTTGCCCTTTACATACTCCGTAAATATAATCCTCATAATTAATGAAATTAACACAGGAAGTAATTGACAAGATCCAAGAAGCATTGAACCATACTAAAAAAGATGGTACAATAAATTGGCAAGATGGTGATGACATAGAAGTTAGTGTCGCAGGAACATTTGCTGCTGACAAATTTATTGTTATCAACAATAGATCTAAAAAACCTTGGGTGCCTTCTGCACCACATCCCAGATTTGATTACGAAAAAGGAGAGTTTATTAAAGATGAAGATAGCACTGATAACTGATCAACATCTTGATGGACGAAAAGGTTCTTTAGCATTTTGGAATTACTTCCAGAAATTTTATGATGAAATCTTTTTTCCAACGCTTGAGAAAGAAGGTATCACCACCATCATTGATTTGGGTGACACTTTTGATAACAGAAAGTCTATGGACTTTAATACTTTTAATCGTATTACTGAAAATTATTTCAAGCGTTTGACAAAGTATACTGTTCATATGATTCTGGGTAATCATTGTACGTACTACAAAAATACAAACAAAATTAATTCTCCAGAGCTATTGCTGGAACAATATAAAAATATCAGTATCTATTCTGAACCAAAAGAGATTACTCTTGGCAGCAAAACATTTTTGATGATGCCATGGATTAATTCAGAGAATAAAAATAGTAGTGTAGAGGTAATGCAAAACTCCACTGCTGATATTATGTGTGGTCATCTTGAGTGTGATGGATTTGAAGTTACACCTGGTATGAAATTTGATGGTGGATTTAAAGTATCTGACTTTAAGAATTTCAAACGTGTGTGGTCTGGACATTTCCATCACAAATCAAAACATGGTAATGTTCAATACCTAGGCAACCCTTATCAGATGTTCTGGAATGATTATAAGGACTCTCGTGGATTCCATATCTACGATACTGAAAGTGATCGACTTAAGTTTATCAGAAATCCGTACGAAATCTTTGAGAAGATCTTCTACGATGATGCTTCACACGACTACAACAAATCAGATGTGTCTGATTATAAGGACAAGTTCATCAAGCTTATCGTTGAAGAGAAACGAGACTACCAAATGTTTGAAACACTGGTTGATCGTCTTTACAACGTAGGTGCTCATGATGTTAAAATTGTTGAGACTTTAGTTGATGCAGAAAATATCGAAGATGCTGATCTTGAAACTAAAGATACAATGACTCTTCTTAATGAGTATATTGATGAAGTAGAGATTGCCGTAGACAAGAGTGATTTGAAGTCCTTGATGAGAACACTATATATTGAAAGCTGCAATGTCGTATAATGTTTGTTTTAACATTAGAAAATCATCCAGATGGTGTATACTCTGTGTTTGATGCGGCAGAGGATAGAGTTATTCCTATCTTCATAGCTAATGATGACGCAGAAAGATATCTGATGATGATGGAACAGGAGGTCGATGAATATCCTCCTATGCAGGTTGTGGAAATGGAAGATCATGTTATAATAGGAGCATGTCAAGACCGTGGTCAGAAATTTTCCATTATCACGCCTGACGATTTTTTGATACCACCCGATGATTCTGATTAAATGATTATATTTGAAAAAATCCGTTGGAAGAATTTTCTTTCTACGGGAAATGTCTTTAGTGAAATTGATCTAGAAGAAGGTAGAACAAATTTAATCGTTGGTAGCAACGGAGCAGGTAAGAGTACCATTTTGGATGCTCTTACTTTTTCGCTGTTTGCAAAACCTTTTCGTAAAATTAGCAAAGGATCTCTGGTTAATAGTATCAATGAAAAAGATTGTCTAGTTGAGATTGAGTTTCGTATTGGCAAGTTAGACTATAAAGTTGTTCGTGGTATCAAACCTAATAAGTTTGAGATCTATTGTAATGGGCAATTGTGGAATCAAGAAAGCTCTGTAAACGAACAGCAAAAAAACTTTGAGCAGAATGTGCTCAAGATGAATTACAAATCATTCACACAGATTGTTGTGTTGGGATCCTCTACATTTATCCCATTCATGAAATTACCTGGTGGTCAACGTCGTGATATTATTGAGGACATCTTAGACATCCAAGTATTCTCTACTATGAATGTTCTCCTCAAAGATAAAATGCGTGAGAACAATGATGAAGTTCGTGACATTAATTATCAACTTGATCTTCTAAAGGATAAGATTGAATTACAAAAGCAGACTATGCTTACTTTAGAAAAGAGAAATCAAGAAGAGATTGATCGTAAGAAAGAAAAGATAGAAGTATGTAAACAGACTGAGCTACAAGGTGCAGAAGATATTACGGTTTTGACACAACAAATCTGTAATCTTAATGAAGAAATGCAGGAGTATCAACAGTCAAGTGAAAAATTGAAAAAGTTGAACACATACTTGATCAAGGTGACACATAAGTTGAACACATGCAAGAAGGAACTTGAATTCTTTGAGTCCAATCATGTGTGTCCTACGTGTACACAAGACCTATCAAAAGAATTCCGTGATCTAAAATTAGATGAAGGTCATATTAAAGTTGATGAGATGACAGGCGGGTATAATGATATCAAGTCTGCAATAGAAGAACAAGAATCTAGATTTGAAAAGTTTACTGAATTGTCTACTGAGGTAAATAATATCAACACTACAATTTCTCAAACTAACTTCCAGTTGATGACAGTCCGTAAACAGATTGAATCACTTGAAGATGAGATTAAAGAGTTGAAGGGTGACAGTGTTGATAAAAAAGCAGAGTACAATAAATTAGAAACTCTTATTTCGGATAAGAAAAATTTGAGCAAGCAACAAGCTAGTTTAAAATCTGATCGCGATGTTTTAACAACAGCAGGTCAATTGCTCAAAGACAATGGTATCAAGACTAGGATCATCAAAACCTATCTTCCTACTATGAATAAATTGATTAACGAATTCTTACAAAAGATGGAGTTCTATGTCAATTTCACTCTGGATGAGAACTTTGATGAGATAATTAAATCAAGATACCGTGATGTATTTTCCTATGACTCGTTCAGCGAAGGAGAAAAAGCTCGTATTGATATCGCTCTTCTGCTCACTTGGCGTAGTATTGCTAAGCTTAAGAATAGCGTGGATACTAACCTCCTCATACTCGATGAGATCTTTGACGGATCTCTTGACCAATCTGGAACATCTGACCTAGGATGGATCTTACGTAACTTTGACGATAGTACAAAAGTATTTGTAATCAGTCACAAACAGGGTATGGATGATAAGTTTGACCGTACTATCTCTGTGGAGAAGGTCAAGAACTACTCGACCCTCAACGTGACAGTTAACGAAGTGACACACGGACTGGTTGGCTAGTCCGTTTCTTTGTTATGATGTGTACATCAGCAACAGAGACACATGACAAAAAACAAAGAAATCAAAGGTAACCTTGCTAGACTTCTTGCTACAGAGAACCTTGTTGTAGAGCATAAGCAATGCTACACAGCTTCTTTTGATGTTGACCGTCGTGTCTTGACTCTTCCTAACTGGGACAAAGCATCTGACACAGTATACGATATGCTTGTTGGTCACGAAGTAGGTCATGCACTGTTCACACCTAATGAAGACTGGAGAGATATCGCAGACTGCCCTAAAGATTTTGTGAATGTTATCGAGGATGCTCGTATCGAGAAATTGATGAAGCGTAAATATCCAGGTCTTCGTAAATCTTTTGCTGGTGGTTACAAAGAATTAAATGATCGTGACTTCTTTAATGTTCAAGGAGAAGATCTTGCAAAGCTTAGTTTGATTGATCGTATCAATCTTCACTTCAAGATTGGTGCTAATGCACTTATTCCTTTCAGTATTGAAGAGAAAGTATTTGTTGCTCGTACTGACATTGCAGAAACTTTTGAAGAAGTTCTTCAGATTGCTGTTGACGTACATCAGTTCAGCAATGAATTTGAACAAGTTGATGAGATGCCTGCAATCTCTCCTGAGCAATCTCAAGAAGAAGGAGAAGATCAAAATGATCAAGTAGAATCTGAGGAAGAATCTGAAGAAGGTTCAGATGAGAATCAACCTGATATCAAACCTAACTTTGGTGGTGCTAGTTCCACATCTAATCAAAACTATGATGAAGATGATTGGGATGAGGAAGAGGAAGAAGGTGATGGTTCTGAAGGTGGAGAAACTTCTGAGACTCAACGTTCTTTCAACGAAAAAGCAGAATCTCTTTCATCTCGTAACCTCGGTCGCAATACTACATATGTTGAGATTCCTAACAATGTTAATTTGGATGATCATCTTGTAGATTGGACTGTTCTTCATGGTTGGATTGACAGTCAAGCATCTGACATTGATGGCATCTACGATGAAGTTGATAGTGCATATCGCGAGTTCCGTCAGTCATCACAAAAGGAGGTAAACTATCTTGTTAAAGAGTTTGAGTGCCGTAAGTCTGCTGACGCTTATGCTCGTGCTGGTGAATCTAAGACTGGTGTGCTTGATACTACAAAGTTACATACTTATCTCTATAATGAAGACATCTTCAAAAAAGTAACTGTTGTTCCTGATGGTAAGAATCACGGTCTAATTTTTATTCTTGACTGGTCTGGTTCTATGCAGCATGAGCTATTGCCAACTGTTAAACAACTTCTTAACCTTACTGCATTCTGTAAGAAAGTTCAGATTCCATTTGAGGTGTATGCTTTCACTAATGAGTGGTATGCGGCAAAACGTGCTATTGCAAATGCTGCAGGTGAACTTGTAGAAGATGATAGTTATGATTCTTACTATCGTCACTGGGATGGACTAAAGAAAAATGAATTCTATATTGATAGTAAGTGCTTCCACTTGATGAACTTTATTTCATCTCGTTCTAATGCTCGTGACTATGAGCGTATGTGCAGGAACTTGTACAGAGAAGCAAACTACTACAAGAGTTATGGTGGTTATCACAACACAATTGGTGTTGGTCTTTCTGGAACTCCTCTCAACGAAGCTATTGTAATGTTGAACTACATCATTCCTGATTTCAAATCAAAGAATGATATTCAGAAAGTCAATGTTTGTATTTTGACTGATGGTGAAGCATGTCAATCTGCTTATGGTAAAGAACAGTACGTTGAGCACAAAGATGAGAATATCATCCGTCCTTGTCGTATCGACTGGGGCAATGCTCTCCGTGATCGTAAGACTGGTCGTGTATATCCTGAGTTTGAATATGACTCTGTTACTAACATCTTTATTCAACAGGTTCGTGACCGTCATCCTGAAGTCAATGTAATTGGTTTCCGTATTCTTCAGGGTAGTCAGTTGTCTAGTTTTGTTGGACGTTATGCTGACACTTATGAGAAATATCCTGAAATCCAAAAGCAATGGAAAAAGGAGAAGTCTGCAATTATTCCTAATCCTGCAGCGTTCACTGCTCTCTATGCTATCAACAGCAATTCTCTTAATGAAACTGCAGAGTTGAAAGTTGAGAGTGGTGCTAAGAAGGGTGAGATCTCTCGTGCATTCAAAAAGATGCTTGCTAGTAAGTCCACCAATAAAAAGCTACTGAATTCTTTCGTAGAGTATGTCAGTTGACAAACTGGTACACTAGGGGTCGCCAACGACCCCACCACCCCTTATACTATATTCATACAACACAAAAGACACATGCCATTCGCTCCTGTTCCAGTTACAACTGAAGACCTCGTTACTTACCTTTCTGATAAAGTTGGTACAGAGGTAGATACCAAGTCACTCTTTGAAGCATCAGAGCACTTCAACTGTTCTCTCGCTACCGTCAAGAAGAGACTCAAGTCTTATAAAAAGGGTATTGGCAAGTGGAATCTTACTGTTCAGGAAAAGCTTGAGCAAACTTACCAATCACCTGCTGCTATCCCTGCAGTGCAGCAAAATCTTATTCCAGACAAGGATCCTAACTACATTCCTTTCGGAAACTTCTCTGACGTAAAGAAAATTATCCAGTCTGGTATTTTCTATCCTACATTCATTACTGGATTGTCAGGTAATGGTAAAACCTTCTCTGTTGAGCAAGCGTGTGCTGCTCTAAATAGAGAACTGATTCGTGTGAACATTACTATTGAGACTGATGAAGACGATCTTATCGGTGGATTCAGACTGGTCAATGGTCAAACTGCTTGGCACAACGGTCCTGTTATTGAAGCATTGGAGAGGGGAGCAGTGTTGCTTCTAGATGAAGTTGACCTTGCATCCAACAAAATCCTTTGTCTGCAATCTGTTCTTGAAGGTAAAGGTGTCTTCCTTAAGAAGACTGGTAGGTATGTAGAACCAAAAGCAGGATTCAATGTCATAGCTACTGCCAACACTAAGGGTAAAGGTTCTGAGGATGGTAGGTTTATCGGTACTAATGTATTGAACGAAGCATTCCTTGAGCGTTTTGCTCTCACTTTTGAGCAAGAGTATCCTACACCTGCTACTGAGACTAAGATTCTTCAGAAGGCAGCAGGTAACCTTGGAGTTCTTGATGAAGAGTTCTGCACTAACCTTGCTAACTGGGCAGACATTATCCGTAGGACTTTCAAGGATGGTGGTATTGATGAAGTCATCTCTACTCGTAGACTTGTACACATCATTCGTGCATTTGCTATCTGGCAGAATCGTATGAAAGCAATCAAGGTTTGTGTAAATCGTTTTGATGATGAGACTAAGCAATCATTCATCGAATTGTATGATAAGATTGATGCTGATGTAAACACTACTGAGGAGGAATCAAATGAAAACTCATGAGTTTCATGGGTATGTGGGTAGTCTCGTAGCTTTACGAGGCACCCAGTGCCGCACTGCTAAGATAGTTGGTGGCAAAGGTTTAGAACTTTACATGCAGGGGATTGACGGAAAGGTGTTTAAATGCTACCATGATAATATTGACTTCATTTGGGACAAATGACTTTGAAATACAATGAAGATGCTCTTATCCAAGAGCTACGTGACTACATTATTGGAACCTATGGACAACACTACTCTGCTGGTAATGACAGTATTCAAACGTTAGACTTGATTGAAGCATGTGGTGACGCTGAAGCATTCTGCAGAAGCAACATCCTCAAATACGCTTCACGCTATGATAAGAAGGGAACTGCACGTAGGGACATTATCAAGATCCTACACTACGGTCTTCTCCTTCTTCACTTCTCTGACAAAACTAACGTTACCGAAAACTACAATCAATGAGCAAAGTAATTCTATCTAAAAAAACGCTTGATGTACTCAAGAACTTCTCGACAATCAACTCATCAATCGTATTCCGCCAAGGAAGCACAGTACGCACTATTAGCAATGCAGAAAACATTCTGGCAAAATTCACTGGCGAAGAAGTATTTCCTTCTGACTTCGCAATTTATGATCTCAGTCAGTTTCTTAGCGGTATCAGTTTGTTTAATGATCCTCAACTGGAATTTACCAGTGGCGATTTTGTTAACATCCGTGGGGGTCGTCAGTCTGCTAAGTATTACTTCTCGGATCCTGAGATTACGCTCAAGAGTGCTCCAGAAAAAAATGTAAAATTTCCTGGTGCAGACCTTGAGTTTAATCTTTCCGCTGATGATCTTCTAGCACTGCAGAAAGCATCTGCTGTCTATAGCTTGCCTGATCTTTCTTTCTATTCTGAAAAGGGTTCTGACCAAATCAAACTTATCCTTAGGGACAAAGAGAATGATACCAGCAATACTTACGATCTCACCGTCGCTGGTTGTGCTACTGGCACCTATTCTCTTGATCTTAAGATTGAAAACATTCGTGTCTTACCTGGTGATTACACTGTTAAAGTATCTCAACATCTAATCTCTGAATGGATTAATACTGATGTTGATCTCACTTACTATATTGCACTAGAACCTTAATGAAAGAGTTTGACTATGACCTCGATTACAAGTCTCTTGACTTTACAGACGAGGAAACTCGTAAACTTTATCGTATTGGAAGGGGAGAGCAAGGAGTTCTACTGGTTCGCCCTTATACTAACGACATATGTGCTCATTGGAGATTCAAGACTCCAGCAATTGCATTAGAATCTGCACATGCCATCTTCGACATGTATCTAGATTACCTAGAAGAGAAAGACTTTATAGGTATGGATATGTGTCGTAAGTTTTTGGAGATGGGTTTTACTAGGTCAAGGCGATACGCTAATCATCATACAGGAAAAAAATATGATGATGAAGGTAATGTAAGACCCCAAGAACCAGATCATGCCACTTGTAAGTATGCTAAGTCCGCTAAGATATTTAAGAGTGTCAGGGACATGGTTGCTAAAAATGACAAATATGTTATGATGAGAAAACAATGGAGATCATCTGAATGAACATATTTGTTACTGATCTTAATCCAGTAAAATCTGCTCAGGTATTACCTGACAAACATATCGTCAAGATGCCTCTAGAGACTTGTCAGATGTTATCTATCGTAGCTTCTGATAAATGGGGTCATGGATACGGTACTATTCCTAGACTAGATGGCAAACCCTATTCAACTGACAAGGGTGCCTTTCGTAATCATCCTTGCACTGTGTGGGCAAACGAAACAGTAGCAAATGCACGTTGGTTGATTCGACACGGTTTAGCATTATGTGAAGAATACTCCAATCGATATGCAAGAATACATTCTTGTTTGCATACTCTTGCATATGCTGATAAACTATTTCCACTTGATGCCACACATCAATCAGAACTTACACCATTTGCGAGAGCTATGTATGATGAGTTTAAGTATGACACAAGCATTGACACTTTTACTGCTTACAAACGTTACATTAGCAGCAAACCTTGGGTTGCATCTAATTATCTTCGTGACCCGTCCAGAAAACCAGATTGGATTTGATTATGAGTAAAGAGTTTTTGTGGGTGGAGAAATACCGTCCCAACAAAGTTAAAGATTGCATTCTCCCTGAAACTATCAAAGAAGTATTTCAGGGTTTTGTCAATCAAGGAGAACTTCCTAACCTGCTATTGAGTGGCACCGCTGGTGTGGGTAAGACCACCATAGCTAAGGCGCTATGCGAAGAGATTGGTGCATCCTACATTGTGATCAATGGATCTGATGAAGGACGTTTCCTCGATACCGTACGTAATCGCGTACGTCAATTTGCCACCACTGTCTCTTTGACCTCTGGAGCGTCCCACAAGGTCGTTATTATCGATGAGGCAGACAACACCACCAACGACGTGCAACTGTCCTTGAGGACTGCTGTAGAGGAGTTTCATGGTAATTGTCGTTTCATCTTCACCTGTAACTTCATTAACAAGATTATTGAACCACTGCACTCAAGATGTACAGTGGTTGATTTTAGAATCAAACCAGATCAAGCAGTGAAGCTACAGGGTGAGTTTTTTAATCGCCTCAAAACTATTCTCACTAAAGAAAACGTTGAG
>Ga0163111_10001352_pt1 | contig 15084 bp, 16 predicted proteins | sample CRUFie1St18metaG_FD_109645 | JGI IMG/M metagenome (GOLD analysis project Ga0163111, IMG submission 109645) | Marine microbial communities from the Costa Rica Dome - CRUD Field 142mm St18 metaG | ecosystem: Environmental > Aquatic > Marine > Oceanic > Photic zone | place: Costa Rica: the Eastern...
CATTTCTCTGCTGCTATTTTAGCACAAAGAGTTTTATGATATTCAAACTTGAATAGAGTACCTTCTGGTTTTGGGTCGATCTCAAGAAACTTTGCTTCTGGATTATTGGATCTAACCGCTGCTTTTAACGCTGACTTAGGTACCTTTCTCCACTTGTCCTTAAACTCATCGTTCCTGTATTTACTTCTTACCCATGATGTAGACTTTTCAAATCTAACATTAGTTGAACCAGACGAAGAGAATAAACCTTTATCATTATTAATAACATAACCACCCGCACTGTTACCCTGTCTTTTACCAGGATAATATGTGAATGTTGCTACAACATTAGATGTTAAAACCTTTGGTCTTTGACTTAAGAATTCTGGCGGGTCGTGTTCAAAATCATAAGCAACTTGAATCTTGTATCGATTGATAGGACAGAAGTCTGGTGTAATATCCACACCATCTGAATTCTGTAGAGTTGGAAATTCAATCGGGTTAACAGCATCTCTTTTAATTCTCTGCTCTAACGTGGAGTTATTACCAGTTTGATTTAAGTCACTCTCTACTTTAGGATGCGCTGCCATGATAGCATCTTTCACATATTTAGATACATTATCTGCTAATAGCTTGTAGTCATAGCCTGCATCTTCAATATCACTTCTAGCTTTAGAGTTAATGTTTTTATATTGAGTAGAACTAACACTCGAAGATGAACCATAGTTCTCTTTACCTAAATGACATGCCCATGTAAAGTAATTCCACCTCTCTTCAACACTATCCATAAATTCATAGCCCATTAGAATTCTAGTAGCAAAGATAACTTCTAGTTCTTCTTGAGACTCTTCGCCAGTTAAACAAGGAAAATGATAGAACTTAAATTTATGTAAATTATACTCTTGTCTTTTCTCTTTAGTAAACTTCTCGAATGCCTCGTCGTTCTTTTTCTTTAACTCTTCTAAATCAGGTCCAGCAGTCTCTTCTTCAGTCGGACAGAAATCTGCATAGGCAGGATGAGACTCTTTACCCATCTCAATTAGATTACCATCTTCATCAAACTGATCTTGTAGAGGTATATCACCTTCCATTAATAATCTTTCAAAAGCCCAACCATAACCATCTTTTAGTATTTGTTCTGCTGCTCCATTATTGACATGAAATTCTGCAACATGAGTTTGTGCATTATTCTTTACAGCTTCAATATATCTCTCTGCAACTCTAACACCAAAATCATATCTACCAGACTTAGGTGCAGTATTATTTGCATTTATCATAGTAGCAGGATTAGTCTTAAGTGCAGCGTTAGCAGGATTACCTACATCTGTAATTCCACCAGATAGAATAGACTTTTGACCAGATACCGTTTCACCTAATTGATTATTAGCACCTACTGCAGGCACTGGCATACCAATCATGGTACCTGCTCCACCTGGTTTCTTAAACTGCTGGCTTGTAATATCGTCTGCCAGATCAGGAATGAATTTAGGCCAAAGTGCAGGCATGGTTATTTGTTTCTTTGTTGGTAGTTAATATGTGTGCTAGATAATTTACCCACTGTTGTAGGAGTTGGTGGCATTGGAGGACCAGTCGGACCAACACCTGTTGGATGAATATGTGCTTGATAATCATCTAAGAGAGCTTGTAGCCAATCTTGTAGAGACTGACCTCTTACTGCTGGTTCAGTTTCATCTGCACCAGGTTCACCAGTATTAGATACAAAAATATCACCACAGTCTAAGAATACCTTCTCACCAGTTGAAATCTTAATGAAACCCTCTTCGTCTATTTGAAGCATAGGTCTTTCTTTTTTACCTTCACCTCTTGTAATTACTAGTCCGTCTTCTGGTGAATGATAAATTCTTAAATTACGTTCTGCGTCATATACTAAAGAGATAACATCATGTGGTTTATCAGATGCTTCTAGAATATCTGTCTTTAGGTCATCATTCTGATCTACTTGGAACCAGTATTCTGGATGATATATGTTACCATTGTCAAATCTAACTGCAACAATATCACCAATTCTAGGTACTGCATGAGCACCAACCTGATCTCTGTTCATAGGGGTTGCCCATGGAATCTGGTCATCTGGTAATTTATCAAATTTGCCGAATACTTTTACGCGGACTCTACCTTGAAGAAGTGGGTCCTCATTGATAACCACTTCACCTAACCAATGAGTCTCTCGTAAATTATCTCTGTAAAGTTCATCGTTATTCATGTGCGTTTTCGTTTAATGGCCCATCAGTATCAGGGGCAGTTTGACCATGTATATTTTCTGTACCTAATTGGGTTTCAGCTCCAGGTAAATCATCATGGACTTTGTCGAGGTTACCACCGTCTGGAGTAGAGTCTACACCTACACCTCCAACGTTACCTAGACCAAAGCCATCTGGTGCAGAAGCACCTTTACCTACTAAGTCTCCAACTAGGTTTCCAATTGCATTTAAGCTACCTGTTTTAATCGCAGTATCGATATTGTTTATTGTACCTCCTAAGCCGTGTACATTACCCAATAATAAACCACCTATTAAATCATCTTCTACTCTGTCTAATATATTATTAACTAGACCTGGTTGATCTGGATTAGCGAATGAATTAGCAATACTTTCTTTTTGAGCTTGAACAGCATCTTTAAACTTACTTAAAGCACCTTCAACTTTACCGATTGTTCTACCTCTAAGTGCATCTAAGTATTTGTCTTTAGTACTTAGACCAGCACCGTCTTTTAGGTTACCCTCTTCAGCAGCTTCTTCAAGCGGTGTTTTATTCTTACTACTATCTGCAGTCTCTTTAAATAGATTAGCACCTAGCTTTTGGTCTATTTGTCTACATGTACCCCAATTAATTTTAATTGTAGGTCTCTTAAGTTCTGGGTTTTTGGATAAATCTGCAAAATAATCTGCAATAGAATTCATATCGAATTCACAGTGTGTAAATCTTAATCTAATAAAAGGAGTTACATCTGCAGAATTAAAATCTTTATTTGTTAGTTGTGTGTCAAAAACAGTTACTTTTTCAGCAGATTCATTAGCTTGATTTTCCGTACCTGATAATTGTGACTCACCATCAAAAAGACCTAAGTTTCTAGCATTAGTATCTTTTTGAAATACTCTAACTTCAGATATGATAACGTCCATTGAGAATTCTCTTAAGTTCTTTGGAACTACTTCTACATATCTCTCGAAATCAAAACAAGATCTTTTATATAAGTCCATTAGACCAATTGCTGTTAACTCAACATTCTCTTCTAGACAACCTATTTCTATCACAGCATCTTCAGCACCTCTATAAGGTTCTAACATATTATAGTTCAAACACTTTTCAATACCTTTTAGGTCTGACCAAAACCATGGCATCTCTTGATTGACTCTCCTTAAAACTCTAACAAAGTTCTTTAGGTTATCTGCATATTTAGCACCTACATCATCTCTAACAACATTTCTCAGATACCTCTCTGCCGTACCATCGAGTAGGGGAGAGTGGCCCACGTCACCATGGTCATTGTAATGAAAAAGAAACATAAAACTTAAATACGTTGGATCTTCATCAATCCTACGTAGTCTCATGCCTTTTCGAAACTCATTCCTACTTTTAAAATCTAAGTCTGCCATAGATTATCTATCTCAATTTTTTACGTTAGGTTTCTAGAACGACTTGGCCATTCTCTTCTCATTAACGTTACTATAGTTTTTATACCCTCGTCTATGTCATATTCATAGTCGATATTCTCTACAACATAGAAACCTGATAGAAATTTATCCATCATTTGAGTTACTTCGTTCGGGTCTACTTCTGGTTTACCAGCCTTCATTGGTCTTTCAGTTAGACCAGCTTCTTCTCTAAAATGATCTGCCATTTGTTCAGCTTCAATCATCTCACCATTATAGTGATACATTAATACTGGTACTTTACAGAACTTGTAGATTGCTGAGTTAAAACCAGAACATATAACCTTTAGTTTCATCTTGTTAACCTCAGCTTCATTCTGTGCTCTGTGTAATTTTGTAAAAGCAGCATTAGCATGAGTATTACCTAGACCATCATCTCCAGCATTCTGTCTACCCATGTATTTGTATTTAACTTGATCTTTGTATCTCTCGTCTTTTCTATTACCTCTTAACGGCTCTTCTAATTCAGTTAACTCTTCAGTGGCTAGAGGTTCAATTGTAAACTCTTGAAATCTCTCACCTTTATCTGAGTTATTATCATATATTTGTACATTTCTACTCTGGCCATTTGTCAAACTAATTTTACTAGAGTTGTTTATTAGTGAATGACTCATAACGTGACAGCTTAAACCTCTTAGCTCGCTGTGGTTAGTTAACATTAGAGGTACTTCTATATTATCTGAATCTGTTGTATCTTCAGCTTGCCTCTTTACAGCTTCAGATTTTGCAAAAGCAGTTAGAGCTTTAGTAACTTCATCTAATTTTGGATTAGGAGAATTAAGTATCTTATTGACATCTACATAATTAAGATAATAGTATTGGTCAATACAGTATTTAGCAAAACCATCATCGGATATGTAACTGTCGTCTACAATAGACTTGATAAAATCATTATAGGTCTCAAAGGCTTGTATTCTAGATTGAGCGTCATTAGTTGAATCTATATTAGTAGCCAAACCTATTTCTAAATCTCTAGCAACTTTTTCTAAATGAGCTAAAGAAGTATCAGAGTCATATACTTGACAATCTTCTTTAAACATCCTTGGAATCTTACAAATACCTTCTAGACTAATCGTACCATCTGTAGTATCATTAGAAACTTCAGTAATATCGAAGTCCATGTGAACTGACTTAAAAGTCTCTTGATGTTTTGAATTAAGTAATATAGTAAAGAAGTCTCCGTCTCTAGGCATTGAGTCTACTTCGAATGAAGCATCTTGAAACTCAACTACACATCTAGGTAATACGGCACTTAATTCAAGGTCGAAAGAAATCAACTTGTTGATATTAATCTGTACACCGTTACATAGAATGAATGGTTCAAACGCACCAATCTCTTTGGTTTGTTTGTCAACATTGTCACCACTGTCTTCTCCTAGAGCCTGCATCTTAATCTCGGTTGGAAGTATCGCCGGCTCTACAACCGCTAATATATGATTGTCTATTGTCATTTCTTAATCTTAATTACTTACAAGGTGCACCGTCGTTAGATACTCCAGTAGCGTCATTAGTACTTTGAGGTGCATCACCAGAACCTGCATTGGTTGCAGTTTCTGTAGCGCTTAGACCAGAGCCAGCTCCTGAATCAGAACTAGTCTTACCTGCACCTACACCAGATGCTAATAGTTTATCTAATTGAGTTTCAGTTAATTCACCTCTTCCTCCACCAGTACCTACTGGAGAATCTGGTACAACTGGAGTTAATGGTTCTGCAGTTACATCTACAAAATCATCCATCACCTCTTGTACGACTGGATCGTTAACTTCAGCATTCTGGGCCTGTGCACCAAAAGTAACCAGACCTTTGTCAAATTTATAGTTCTTTTTTCCTAGAGGTATTACGTTAGGTGGTAGTAATACATCTTTGTTATATTTCTTCTTAAGAGCATCTAGTCTTCTATCATCTTTCTTAGGTAATCTCTTGTCCTGTAAGAATTGATTCTTGATAGGATTATCCTCTTGCATACCTTCAGGTCTCTCTAACTTATGAAACGCAATACCAGAACTAGGTATGTCTAGTACATCACCTTCTTGTAGACTAAAAGGATCTGATATACCGTTAAACTTTAAGATAATATCAGTTTTAGTATGGTCGTTATAGTATTCTAATGCAATCAGATCTGGTCTAAGTACATCGTCTTCTCTAACTATATGTTGAATCACACCGGTCTGCTCTTCCTTATTGGTGAATACCATAGTAGGCTGAGTTAAATGCTGCTTAATAGCATCTGCGGTCTTATTTAATAGTGTTCTAAAATTCATATTATCCTGCCGAGTAGTCAGAGTTACGTAGTGCTCTATCACCAGTTAACCTTGCGCGATCTTTATTTCCGTATTGTGATATATCTAATACATCATCTAGAGATTTACCTTCAACTTCTGGTTGTAAGTAGAATCTACCTCTACCAGCGTTAAACATAGACTCAATCTCTGATTTATCTCTAGGTCTACCTGGTTCTAATTCCACTGTCATTTTTAATTTACTAGGAAAGCCCTCGTAACCGATTGGACCTTCAAACTTAAATGCTGCATTTATCAAACATAGGTTACCACATACTAACATTGGGTTCATTGGATTACCTACTGTTAGGTGCCATTGTCCTGTTGGGTCACCGGTTAAGAATGCTTGAATAACATCACCACCAGCTGGTGAGCCCATTAATTTCATTAAGTTACCACCGATTAAGTTATCTAAGATCTTAGAGTCACCAAGTGCATTTACACCTTTACCATTTACTAGACCTGTTACTGCTTTACCAATATCGTTGAAACCAGCTGTAACCGAAGATTTTAATTGTGTAGCAACCGAACCTAGATAACCAGCATAGTCACCGTTCTTTAATTTATCAAAGTCTCCAAATGGTTTACCAGTAGAACCAGTACCTTTGTATCTAGTAGCACCTCCCCAGAATGGAGCATTGTTATATGTAATCGCTAGTAGATTCGACAGTACGTCCATGAATACTACTTTTGGCGATGTATTATCAAAACCTCTTAAATCATAGCAGAAGTTTAGAGTAAATTTATTATCAAACTTAAGTCCTTTCTCATCTCTTGCTTTTACCTGCTTAATTGCATTGTATGGTCCATATACAAAGTTAGGGTATGTCTCACCTAGTGGATCGAAACCATGTCCCTTTGTACTAATTCTATCAGCTTGTGCTGCAGAGTAACCATTAACACCGGCTTCTACTGCTTTTGCTGCTGGAGAGCTTTCAATTAATGCACCTAATGTACCTCTTCTTCTCTCTGTACCTGCTGTTGAAGCCTCTTGTACTTTAGACTCAATATCTTGCCATCCAAAACCAGTACCGAAAGATAAAATTTCTGTTAGGTTATTTTCTAATGCAGGAGATAACCATGTAATAGCTCTAGCTAAATCAGGTTCGGATCTATCAAATTCTTTACCTTTATCATCAACACCTTTAGTGTTCATAATATCATCACCTACTGGAAATGCGAATCTTCTTAAAGTAATAAGATATTCATTTGATATTTGACCATAATACTCTGCTTGAATAAAATCTCTATATGAATATGCAAAACCTAAACCACCATTATTATTAGAATACTCTACAATACGTTTAGCAGTTGGGTTTAAGATATTGTCTTTGTTGTTTTGAATTACAGTCTTATTATAGTCTTTGTATTTAGGATTACTATATGCCGTACCACCAGCATAGTTTCTATAATTAAGTAATACCCATGGATTAGCCTTTGACCTAACTGAATCTACACCTGGAATCTTTTCTTCATCAACTTCATAAGATCTAGATTTAAGAGCTGAGTTACCATAAATACCATCTGGTTCTTTACTATCTGTACCTGATGGATCTTCAAATACAGTACCAGTATTTCCTATTGTAACAACCTGTTTTGGCTCTTCTTGGTCTGCACCTAGAGCAGCATTATCAGAATTATTCTGTGCAGATTGATTATCTGAAGCAGGAACTACAGCATTACCATTCTCATCTAAAGGTACACTACTAACTGTCTTGTCGCCTGTTTCTGCGTCTGTGTATATAAATTTAGGTGGAGCACCACTTAAAACACCGTCTAAACCTAATCCCATGTAAAAGCCTATTTGTTTTTATTATATATCTGACTATATATCAGGATATTATGTTTTAGACCCACTCACCGCGGTCTAATTCATCATGATTAGGTCGATATAGAATAGTATCTGCCCAATCTTTGTCCTTAGGGTATCTATCTCCTAAAAACTTTTGAAGTGCTTTAATATACTCACCTTTGCTATGAAAATTGTATTGACCTGTATATACAGACCTATTTGTGAGCTCGTAGACTTGTTTTAAGGCTACTTCTGTTTGAAAATCTTGTATCTTATTGAATAGTTCTACCTGCTCTCCTCTGGTCTTTACACAAAATACAGAGTCAACAGTAATAAGATATTGCTTCCATTTCTCGCCATCAAAAACTTTATCTTCTAAATTTTTGACAGTTTTATATTCTTGTCTTTTTAAATTGATACGAGTTTCTTTACCATCAAAGTCTCTGATAAACCTACCACCAAATAAGTATGCTTTTAAAAAGACTATATTGTCATAGAACTTTTTTATACGTATTTGATACCTAGGGTTTACATCATCAAACTTGACGTCGTAAATTAGGGCTCGAACTGGAATAAGTACGTTAGGGTTTTGTGTAGTTGATATTAAAGCTTGTACATATTCACCTTTAGTAAATACTTTATGTTTAATCATGGTCTATAAATCTAACATTATCAAATTTACTGAGCACTCCTCTTTTAGGATAGTCACATCTGTTGATAATAATTAAATCTAGATTAAATGGATCTCCAGTCAGATCTGCGATAAATTGTTTAAAGTTTAGTACGGCAGGGCCATCTAAGTTTTTAAACATGTAAAGCAATTTAGCTTCTCCTTCTCTATCAGTAATTAGCTTTTGTATTAGCTTTCTAATATAAAGAGAAACAATAACATCTGATGGTTCCTTGCTATAAGGGTCACTCTTGACCAATCTATTTACAATATCAAAATAGGATATAGTCAAATCATAATCACCAGACTTAGCTAATTTCTCAAACTCAGTCCTTGTTTTACACCAAACACCTTCTATTTGTAGTGTCATTTCTTGTTCTTAGACCTCAGCAGTTTTAATTCTTTTTCTAATTGTGAGATCCTGTTTTTAATTTCTGCTTCATTAGGAACATACTGCGTTCCCCACTCAGATTTAATTACGATTTTATCTTTATCTAAATCAGAGCCCGTTGATAGACCTAAGTCTAAAACAAGGTCTTTTAAAAATTTAATCTGATTAGCTCTACCAGCAATACCTTCAAATTCATATACAATTCTGGAAGTATATTCTTCACCTCCACCATTGACGTTATCGTCAATTAAAAATTTGACAACACCGTTGTCAGCTGGTTCTATTGAAATCGTAATCATTCTGTTTTACTTTTTTCTAGCCTGAAAAGAAGCATTCACTTCTTTATATAAGGCTTTAGCTTTCTTTCTGTCAGCTCTATAAGTTTCTCTATCTTTTACAATACCTAAAGCCCAAGCCTCTTCTAATTTATCTTGCTCTTCTTTATTGTAACCGATAGCAGTCCAACTCTCTTTTAGAGAAACCAACTTTGCTTCTAACATCTCATGATTTCTTTTTTCAATAATATCCAGATGTTGTTGATGCAATTTTCTACCGTTCTCTATATTCTGTCTTCTTAATTCTGCTCTATCCTTAAAGCTCAAAGATTTAATATACTTTAAAGCACCTTGTTGCTTTAGGTAAAATCTTCTCTGTCTTCTAGTAAGTAATATCGGGCCCGGTGTTTGCGGAGCTTCCTGTGTCTTTTCTATTGACACGCTTTTTTGTTGTTCTGCCATTGTAGTAATCGTTAATAAATTCTTTTGCCTGAGGCTTTAATTGTTCTTGTAAGTTATCTATCTGGCTCAGTACCAGCTCTAATATATGGTCATTTAACTCTTCTTCTGTAATATCCATCTGATCTTTAAATAATGAATAAACTTCAGCAGAAGGTAAATTTAATTCAATAGGCATTGTTAGAGTATTCTTAGCGCTAATCTTTCTTAGCATCTCTAACATCACGTTAACTGTTCCAGTTTCTACTGGATCTGGATCTCTCTGTGGTTCTTTAATCTCTGAGAGTCCTTTCGACTCTTCAACAACTACGAATGGTTGTGCGAGAGCTGCTGCTTGTTTGTCATTCATAGCCTCCATTAAAAACTCACTCATCAAACTAGTATTAATTCTAGTACCATCTGTAAATATAGTAAAGTCACCTTCAGTAGTATCTACAGTTACAATGTCTCCAGCACGTTCGGTCTTTGACCAAACATACATTTTAGGTTTTGTTTGTTCGATAGTTTCTTGCTCTTGTGTCATATTATTGTTTTTAAAACTAGACTTCATCAAAGTCAAACTCAATTTGACCAGTCTTTCTATAATTATACTCACGATTTAGAAAAAGTTTAATAAAGTCATGTGATTCGGGTGGACCGCAGATAGCATCTCTCCTTTCAAAGAGATCTTTCCAATAAGCTGTGAAGTCATCTTTGCCCCATTGTGCTAGTTGTTCTTTTAATCTGTCTAGGTCTGGTAAGTTTAATTTATTGAATCCCATGTTTTAGTTTTTAGTGTTAAAGAAAAAGGTTTGAAATAGTCTACCATCATTAATATCTCTGCCGAAATAATCTAAAGAGGCATGAAATAAATCACCATGGTATAATACTAACCTGTTGTATACATTACCTACTCGGTCTACCATTTCCCATTTAGTAATGTCTTGGCAATCTAGATAAACTCTATCTAGAAGCTCTTGATTTATTGTACCATCTGTTAAACGTGGTGTTCTGATTAAACCAGTCGCTTTGTGTTTAAAGATAGCCGTACCACCAGATAGAGGTGCGTTAGGAGTTCCATACCATACACCTGCCCAGTTATTCCAGCCATCAGCATGGATCCAAGTTCTATCTGCTGCAGTTGTATATTGAAATGCTCCACAATAACTATCTTCATTTTCAGGAAATTCAGGCTCTCCATGAATTTCTCTTAGATGTCTAGCTATATACTCTTTAGTAGTATCTGATAGGAATGCTTTTGTTCTCTGACCTGGATAATTACCCTTCACACCAAAGTCTTGCTCTAGTGCAAATGCTCTTACCTCATCAGGATTATTGTAAAAATTGTCTATAGTAAGTAAACTGTATGCCATTTAGTATATTGTTTTTAGTCTTTCTTCAAAAGATGGGGGAAACAACCCTTTTTTATTTATCAAGCTTCTAAAGCAAGCATCTAAAATATAGGTTACTGCCCAATCATCTTTGGATCTGATACTACGACCAGCTCCTTGTTGTACTGCAATGCCTGTTTTCCAATCATACCAGTCTGGAAATGCAGACATTTTAGCTTTTACTAGTGGGTCATTCAACGATGGATATGGTACTTTAAAGAAAATCTGAAATCTAGATTTGTCATCTTTTAAGTCTAAACCTTCCAACAGAGAGGGACCTACAAGTATTTTACCATCTAATTCATTAAAGTTTCTAATTGCGGCCTGTCTTTCTTTCGCTACATCATAGGTAATAAAACTGAACTTATGTTTAGAATGTTGATTGATGTAGTTCATGAAATCATAGGAACCGGCGTGAATAATTCCACTTTGCCCTTTATGTTTCTCCAAGATCTTGTCAAGTGTCTTTACTACCTTGGGGAGATTTTGTTCGCGTTCTCTAAAAGACAGTTTGTGCCTATTGATGAAAACCACGGGAGATTTTTCGTAGGAAAAATTGTTATTCATTCTGATAACTTTCGCATTACCCATTTTAGTATGTCTCGCATAAGATCTAATATCACCTAGTGTTGCTGACATAAAGACTTTAAAACCACTCTTCTTCTGTAAGAATTTATCAATCATCATTGCTTCTTCTAAACATAAGAATTGAGTTTCGTTCTCTTTTCGATTAATAACGATTGCATCAGTGCCGAGTTCTTTAATTATGTCATGATAGTCATCAAACTTGCACCAAATGTCTTTTAGTCTGTCCATTCGTCCAAAAAAAGTCTGCCATTCTCTAGGAACTTCACCATGTTTAAATCTCATCTTACTTTGGAGTAGGGCCGCTGACTGGACTCGGCGATAAATGACCGCAATACCTCTGAACTCTCCAATGTGCCTCATTAACTCCTGGTGATCGTCTTCCCGCATTAAGCGGTCGACAATATCAGCTATTCTGTTCTCAGATACCCAGGCAGCGTTGATTGCATGTTTCTGTACGAATTTGTTTACCTCTCTAAATATCTTAGGTGTACTGGTCTCTAATCTAGGTGAGAAGTGTGACTGTACTATATTGTCTACCTTATGTGCTTCATCAAAGAATACAAAGTCTCTCTGTGTAAAAGGTACTTCCCTACCCTGATCTATCATCTTGTCTTCTACATAATTCCTTTGTATTAGATAATATGAATAGTTGAAGAGAGCTACAGGTAGCTCCTTCGCGCGCTTTCTGGCTTGTAGATACCCACAAGTGTTCCAGCATGATAATTTCTCTGCAGCTTCATATCCAATACCTTTCATCTTACAGTCTGCTAGAGAGAATGTGAGACCATTTACATTACATTCATAGTTGTCTACTCCTCTGATACTGGGCCAATCCAGTTTTAGTCTTCTAAAGTCTTCTTCATACTGATCTTGTAGCATTAGGTCGGATGTAACCAGATAACCCTGCTTACCGAGTTCTTTTAGAATGTGCGCGCACCACATAGCAATTAGTGATTTACCACTTCCAGTTGGAGCATCTAGGATAACCGTGCCCTCTGGATCTTGAAGATAGTGATTACAGATAGCCTCAACGACTTCTCTCTGTCCTTCTCTGAATGAGAAACCTTCACCAAATTTATTTGCTTTTAGTGAGTCATCAATTATTTGACTTACTCCGCGTTCCAAGATATTACCTCATTTACTTCAATACCTGCCTTTTCTAACAGTGCAATACCAGACATATCTCGATAGTCTTCTGAGAAGAATACTCTTTTAATACCTGCTTGAATAATTAATTTTGCGCAGTCGAAACATGGGCATGTAGTTACATACATATCTGCGCCTTCTGATGAGAGTGTAGACCTACTTACTTTTGCTAGAGCATTAGACTCTGCATGTAATACTTCTCTTTTAGTTACTTCTTTTGAACAACAAGTGTCCTCGCATTCATAGCCTTTTTCTTCTAGTATTTTTCTATGATTTTCATTCTCTATCTCTCTAGTCTGTATCTCTTCACAGTTGTTTTCAAAGCCATGTGGCGTACCGTTATACCCAGTTGCAATTACCTGTGTATCTTTCACGATAATACAACCAACGCGCCTACGTTTAGCGTACGAGAGCTTGGCTACTTGATAAGCCATCTGCATGTAAATTAGGTCTACGGGAATTCTTGGCATACTAAAAAAGTCTATGTTTACAATAATTATACATAGACTTTCTTAAAAGTTTCTAAAATGTGTGCCTGCTTAGTATTCAAATGGAGGTGCTTCGCCATCCTGTTCCATACCATACCAAGTACCTTTATTCTGCCAGTAATACCACCCGTATTTGTCATCAATAACTACCTCAAATTTACCCTTCGGTATTTCTACTGATTTCTTAGGTGCTCTTGCAATGAATTTAAGTACTGGTACGCCGTCGTCCCAGGTTTTCTTAGTCGATCTAGCATCTACATTGATGCCGCCATCTGAAAATGCCATGTGATATTCAGCACCGTCAATCTCGTTTGCTAATAACATGGTAGGAGTTGCATCTGACTCATTTAATACTGATTCAGACATTTCTCTCTTATATACGTCTTGTAATTCTTTGAATTCGTCTTTTAGTTTACGACCTATAGTCTTCTTAATACCCCAATAGTCACCGAAAATAAGTGGAGCTACTGCACCCATACCAGCCTTTTGAACTTGATTTGCATATTTTCTAGCATATACAGATCTGTCAAACCAGTCTAATGCAGCTTGCGCCATCTCCTTAGAGATCTTTTGACCTTCAATAGAAGTAGTGTTGCCTTTGACAACGTCTTTAAATAATCTTTTAGCAGGAGCCTGTCTAGCCTCTTTTAATTCGTTTATCGACTTGATGTATTTCATAGTTCTATTACTCTTTTGCTGCTCCGTACACTTCTTTAAGCTCATCCATTTTCTTAACATAAGCTTCTTTCATCTCGTTACAGTGTGCTTCGTACATTTCTTGAGTTAATTCAGTCTCTTTAACTTCACCATAACCCTCTTCCATTGCTTGTGCAGCAAGAGTAGCAACTAGAGCTGCATTCTCTTTCATATACATTTCTAATGTGTGGTCTTGGTAATCGTCTTTTTCGTAAGCCATTGCAGCTTCCTTAACTTTAGCATAAGATTCTTTTAACATTTCCTCTACAGATGGAGCTTCTACTGCTGGTGCTTCTCCTTCTGATTCTGGAGCTTCTTCACCACCTTCTTCAGGAGCTTCTTCAGACTCTTCTTCATCAGATTCTTCATCGTCATCTTCTTCATCATCATCGTCTTCATCATCGTCATCATCTTCATCAGAATCATCATCATCGTCGTCATCATCCTCTTCGTCTTCTATTTCGTCGTCATCCTCATCTTCGTCGTCGTCTTCAACTGGAGCTGTAACGATTACATCGTCTTCACACTCTATACAGTTACCGTCTTCGTCTTTTCCACAAGGACACTCTTCGTTTTCTACTTCTTCTGTAGTATCTACGTTATCTTGTTCAGCTTTAAGTTGAACTTGATATTCTTCAAATGATAGTATTTTTTTAGCCATTTTTACTAGTTTTGTTTTAATAATATATTATTATATATCTTAGTTCTTTCCTACATTTACGGCGTTATGCCACAGTATACCATCAGCTAAATAAACATCAGCGCTTTCTACATCAATTTTATATGCTGTAATGTTTTCATTGACGTCTTCTAGAGATGTTACCTCTACCCATGCTCCGTTTACATATAAGGAGTCTCCGACAACAACATCTTTAACTTCTTTGAAAGAAATATCATTACCAGAACCTTTTATTAAAACAGGGTGTTCATTTGTAACTTTAGTCAAACCATTGTTAATGTTGACATACTTGTCCCATGAGGAACTAACTATAGATTTAACCTCGGCTGTTGTTTCAGTCGCAGACCATTGATTTATCTGTGAAGAGTATGTTTGCCATGGTTGTTGATTCTCATCTTCACCTAATCCTTGAATTGTGTAAGATTTAAGTACATCTCCAACTTGTAGCTCTTCAACTAATTTTGTAGAACCGTTAGCTAAATTCATTACTGTACCCGTGACGTGACAGCTAGCTGCATCCAGAGTTACATAACCAGAGGATGTTACGGAACTAGAATCTAGGGTATATGGTCCGGAACCACCACCATCAAATGTTAC
>Ga0163111_10001353_pt1 | contig 15078 bp, 9 predicted proteins | sample CRUFie1St18metaG_FD_109645 | JGI IMG/M metagenome (GOLD analysis project Ga0163111, IMG submission 109645) | Marine microbial communities from the Costa Rica Dome - CRUD Field 142mm St18 metaG | ecosystem: Environmental > Aquatic > Marine > Oceanic > Photic zone | place: Costa Rica: the Eastern...
CCCCCGATGATGCATTGGGATAATTTTTCACCCATGGCTGTTTGAGTTCTTCCTTCCAGAGTCTGAGAGAGTAATTTTAATTCTTTTAATTTCTCAGGATTTTCTTTTTCGAGTAATTTGAGTACTCTTTTTGATAATTTCAATGCTTCAGACTCTGCACTCCGTCTAGTACCAACAAAAATCAGTAGTTGACCTTGTTGTTCGATTGTGTCTTTGAGAACAACCCAAGTTGGATGTGTCTTTGGACCTTCTAAATCTCTTGGAGGGTTCAATAATTCAGGTGAGTTAGATACTTGTGAGGATTGGACCATTCTTGGCTCCAAATGTAGATCATGAAAAGTGCTGTACTCAAGGGCGACTGGACGCCAATCAGACTGAATTAAATCGGCTTCCAACCAGTCGGCTAGTTCCTGACAATTGCCAACCGTTGCTGAAAGAGCCACTAATTGAGCATCAGGTCTCAAAAATCTAAGTTTAGTCAAATTAATTTCTAAGGTAGGCCCTCTAGTAGAATCATTCATCAAATGAAATTCGTCAGCAACAACAATCGAGACCCTTGACATGGTTTGAGAATTATTTCTAATGATTGAATCTAATTTTTCCGACGTACAAACTAGAATATCGCATTCTTCAATTTTTTTTGCTTCCGAAGATGAATCACCAATTCCTAATCCCACAGTAAGATTAACCGCACTTGCCATAGATTTTAAATCATCAAATTTTTCTGTTGCTAAGGCCTTTAATGGTACGATATAAACTGCTTTAGTACCAATCTCGTCGACTAATAATTTTTTCATAATTGCCAAATACGCAACTAAGGATTTACCCGAGGCTGTTGGTATCGCAAGTAGAATATTTTTGCCACTAAAAATTGATGGAATAGCTTGAAATTGAGGAGGATGAAGTTTCTCAATACCCCAAGTTTTAGACAGAAAATGAAGCAACTTTGATGGCAACTCCAAATTCGAGATATGCTCTTTCTCGGTCGCCATGATACCACTGTCGCGCCAACAGTCCAAAAGGACAACGCTTCAACGAGTGATTCCGACACGCATAAGACCCCTCTGCTACTGTCCTATCAACATGAGCGATGAGATGGACTCTATTATCGAAGACAGACTTTCAGTTTTTGACGATGAACCTGACCTCAATGACTGGGTTGAAGTGATGTGCGGAGCCGCTATGGCAGTTATCGGAATTTTTCATTTGGTCCAGCCAGGAGAATTGGTTGATCCAGATATCATGCGATGGTTTGCTGCTGCAGTAGTAGCGGCTGGAGCGGTATGGGCAGGACACGGTTTGAAAGACATGGCAGTAAAAGAGGTCAGACGCTCAATTGCAATTCTTGAATTATCCGAAATTTCTTCTCCAGAAGGCCCAAATCATGGACTTATCAGAGATGTATTGCTCAATCCTGATGAATACAAGAGTTTCCTACTAGAGGCGTATAACTCTGCATGGGAAGACGGAATAATAACTGAACAAGAATTGGAGGAATTGAAATCATTCCAAACCGCTCTAGGTATTTCTGATGAAGATGCTGCTAAAATGAATATTGAAGCAGCCATAACTTCTGCCGCAAAGGATGGAGATATTTCTGAAGAAGAAGAATCGATGATTAAGAAAATTGCTGAAGATGCCGAAATGGATGCTGAAAGTAAGGTTGAAGAAGCAAAAACGAAAGCCAAAAGTAAGTCTAAAAAGAAATGATTATACTTTCCTATCTTTCAAGATAGCATCACATTCGCGACACTTATATCTCCCACGAGAAGGTTTTTTTCTCGGGAAATCTTTGCCGCACTTGTTACAATTCCAGATCCATTTTGCATTCCTAAAGCGTAGAAACTCAGTGAATTCACTACCATGTTTAGATGCCCTATTGCCAGGCCATTCGTTCTCTAGAAAGCGAAACTTAGAGTTGTGTTCTCTAAAACCTAGTGCATGAATGTATTCATGGTGCAAAACAAATGCTGCATAAGCATTCCATTTATCATCCAGCAACTCAGGGTGAATATCGATAACTTCAACATCTTGGGGTGTTAAATTAGTCACATCAGAACCAATTTTCCACCTGGTTACTCCATGCCTTTGCGTAGCATTTTTTCTTAAAACTCCGAGTTTTATCTGTTTCAAAACTTGAGTATTGGTTTCATTCCAAACTTCCATATCCAACATCAAATCTAGAACTATACTTCTTAATTTGTCTAGTTTAATCATCTGTTGTTGATTCGGATTGACCATTAATATTCTCAACTCCATCTATGATAAGCCGGATGCCCCTCTTTTACCGCAACAAATAGTCCGCTACCAGTTGCACATACCTTACCTTCTGCTTCTAATAATAGTTCAACTTCGACTTTATTAGCTTCGATTGATTTGACTTGACTGGTAATACATAGGATGGTATTGTTGGGAGTTGGGCGGCGAAGTTTGACAGAATACGATGCAGTAACTGTGCACGGAGGATGTTGTTCGCCATTAATGTCCATTAGAGCAATTGCTGCGGTCCAATTACCATGACAATCTAGTAGTGTTCCGATTATCCCACCATTAATCATACCTGGAAATGCTTGATGGTGTTCTTCAGGCTTGTATTCTAGATATAATCCATTTTCAATTCTGGTACTTCTAATGCGCAATCCTTCTTTATTTGCCGGACCACAACCAAAACAAATTGAATTTGCTGCGTACATCTGCTGAACCCCTAGTTCATCCATAATTTACCGAACCTTTGTCCGTCTTTGTTTGTTTGTATCGATTGTTTCAATCGCATTGTTCTTGATGAATGAATTGTTCGGATGTACATGGGTGGCAAGAAACGTGCAGACAAGGCCAAGGTTCGTGTAGCCCATGAATTGCCTAAAAGAAGACGTATCGCAATCAAGGAAGCACTGGAGGCTCATCAAACTGAGGACAGACCTGAATGGGACAGAGGAGCAGAATGGGGTAATATTCGATTGTACAGGAAAATCATCAAACCCGGTACGATTAGAACAATCTCTGTCCCGTTGTTGGAAGTTGATTTAGGAGATCCATGGCCAATTCCTGTTACTGTAATTCACGGAGAAAGGCCGGGCCCGACCATAACGATTCTAGGCGGTATTCATGGCGATGAACTTACTGGGCCATCCGCATGCACCCACCTGTTATCAAATGCTTTTACTGATATTGGCAACCCATTAGACCCAAAGCAAATGGCTGGGACTGTAAGAATCGTTCCGGTCGTAAACCTACCAGGATACCGAGCGAAATCGAGATATTTTCCAGATGGCAGAGACTTGAACAGAAATTTTCCAGGGAATTTCAAAACTACCACAACTAGAAGGGTTGCCGCACAAGTATGGAAATACTTACTTAAGGACAGTGACGCAATTATCGACTTGCACAGTGCTGCTAAAGGCAGGTCTAATATGCCACAATTGAGGGCTGATTTGGCTCATGCAGGTTCTAACATACTCGCCAAAGCATTTGGTATTGAGATTATTCTAGATTCTAAACCTCCATCTGGATCACTTCGAAAGACAGCGGTTGAGAATGATATTCCATCGATAACATACGAAGGAGGAGGGGCAAACTTGCTGGATAATGAATCGGTTAAAGTCGCAATTCACGGGGTAACAAATATTCTTAGATCGTTGAGAATGATTCCAGGCAAGCCAAATAGACCTAGGTTCCGTATGTTAGCAAGTGGTTCCCGTTGGTTGCGAGCCAGTGAAGGAGGACTGCTAGATATGTTCGTGACATCTGGATCTGTGATGCGTGAAGGCGAAGTTATTGCTACAATCTCTGACCCCGCAACTCCTGGGTTAACTGTCGATATAGTCGCACCTGAGGATGGTTTATTGGTTGGTGCTGCTACTAATCCATTTACCGCAAGTGGAATGCCTGTAGGACACTTTCTTCCGGTATCTAAGCATATTTCGCTACTAGAAGAACAGATTGACGACAATGGCAAATTCATTGTTTGTGGTTCTGAAGAAGACGCTATTTGGCGAGAAGAGCAGGACATTGATGAAGTGAATGTCGATGGTGAATGGAGTGGTGGCGGAGTAGACGATGAATGGATGACTGGTAAGTCAAACCAACAAAAACCAAATTCATTTTCCGACTATGAAGAGGCAGACGCTTAACTAAGAAATTGTTTTACAGCAGTTTCAACTTCTGAATCTTCCATGTTCCTTCTCTGACTCTTCGCTATTTCAAATAAATGAGCAACCAACTCATCCGTGACTTCATAGCCATTCTGTTCAAGCCACCAGATAATGTTAGAACGACCTGCCATGTGACCTATTCTGATAACCTGCTTGAGACCAAAGTCACCTGCGGGAACACCTGAATAGACTCTATCCGCAAGCCAATTATCGCCCTTGCGCATGGCCTTAATCACGGCAGAAGCATGGACTCCAGTGCCTGTTTCGAAAGCATCTTCGCCAAAAACAGGGTAATTTCTGGGAAGTGGTACCTCAATGTACTTATTTGCTAATCTAGTATATTCATCTAAGTGGGTTAAATCATTATCGATTATTCCCATCAATTTCAAATTAACCAGGGTTTGGTCAAGTGGTGCGTTGCCGGCCCTTTCTCCAACGCCAAGCGCCGTACCGTGTAAAACGTCAGCACCTGCTTCAACAGCAGCAATATTATTCGCAACTCCTAATCCTCTATCTTGATGCCCATGCCAATTAACCTCGACATCTCTTCGGTGATAACCGCCATCTTTGATAACCTCTTCATCTATGAAATTGAGTAGTTTTTTTACTCCATTTGGTGTAACGTGTCCGCATGTATCGCATACGCATAGTCTTCTAACCCCCAACTCCATTGCTCTTTGGTAAATTTTCTTGACATCATCTGGGTTTGAGCGTGTGGTATCTTCGGTAACAAACATAACAGGCACATCATTCTCTACAGCATAACTAACAGCTTTCTCCATTGTAGAAATTAATTTGTCCATAGTCCAGCCTTCAGTGTATTGTCTAATGGGACTTGTACCCAAAAATGCTGAGGCTTGAATAGGAATTCCATGCTTATTCTGCAACTCTACTAACGGCTCAATGTCATTCATCAATGTTCGAACTGCTGCGCCTGGTTTAATCTGATAATCATTAGATATAATATGAGAGATCAAAGCATCAATGTGCTCTAAATGAAAAGGTCCTGCACCAGGTAGTCCTAAATCTACTTTTTGAATGCCCAACTTTTCCATGTATGAGAGCAATTCGATTTTTTCTGGGATAGATGGATTTCTAGCACTAGGGCTCTGTAATCCATCCCGCAAAGTCTCATCATCAAACCAGACACCGTGTGGATGGTTGGAAGGATTTCTGTTGAATTCATAGTCAATCGTGTTCCAATCATAAATCAGTGAACGTTCATCCATAAAATCAACTCTGTTACCGAAAAGTACTCCGGCCTAAGCCGTGACAAATCGTAATCATGTTTCAAGTCGTCGATTTTATCCTACTCTTCTTCGAGTAGATTTTTCATCTGTTGAGCGGCTTCAAATTCCTCTCTGGTAACTACGCCATCGCCGTCTGTATCCATTGCATCAAAATCATCTTCGTCATCAATTAATTCTGCAGGAAGTCTTGCAACAAAGATGATTTCATCGGTAAATCCTGTCTTATCCTTATTCCTTAACTCCATAATTCTGGTTCCTTTAGATTTCTTCGACTTGGTTTCTTTAGTCTGACTTGAATGCAATCTTATCATCATCCCTTTCTTGGTTAATACAAACAGGTTGTCGTCTAAATTAGGTATGTGCCTGGCAGCAATAATCTCATCGTTTTCTGTCTGTTCAATATTCATGGTGAATGCACCCTTAGCGCCAGGATTAGTCTTTCGATATCCATCTGTTCTTTGTTTTAACTCACCAGTTTCCTTGTCCACTTTCTGAATCCCTTCAGAATCTAAGTCCGGAATCTTATCTGCAGTTCCAAGTCTACTTCTTTTAGCCATACCGTTCTTGGTAATTGTAAGAATTTGAGTCTCGGTATTGTCGGTTGCAATCATGCCGACAACGTGACCCCCATCTGCGCCCTTGCGATGGCCTGTTTTGATACCGTATACACCGGCTGAAACTCGACCCGATGATCTGATTTTCTGACACGCAAACCTGCTTGCAAATCCAGTACTAGAAATCATCACTATGTCTGAAGAATCTGTTCCACATCTAACATTGACTAAACTATCACCCTCGAGTTTGAAGCGTAGAGCATACTTACCATTGCGATTTATTCGAACATACTCTTCAAGACGGGTCTTTTTGATTAGCCCAAGTTTAGTAGCAAATAGCAAATAATTACCTTCTGGAGATTCTAATAAATCTCTCGAGATTGGTAAAATTGTTACGATATTTTCATCTTCCCGTAAACTTTCTAGAAGATTTCTGATGTGACCACCTCTTGAATGACGGCTTCCAAGTGGAGTTTCCCATGCTTTCAATCCATATACTCTACCTTGGTCGGTAAAAATTAGTAATCTATCTTTACTAAAACACGTGATGATTAACTGAGGTGTATCCTCAGCCTTGGTAGCAACACCTTTGAGGCCCTTCCCACCTCTGTTTTGAACTCTGAAAGATTCTACTGGTAAATGGCGAATATAATTATCCTCACTCAGTGTTATAGCGATGGCCCGCTCTTCAATGAGGTCTTCCCTGTCCATTGAAAGTGGCATTGGGTCAATATATGAGCGCCTTTCATCTCCGTGTTTTTCAACCATCTCATTTAATTCTGAAAGTAAAATATCGAGTCTCCTACTACGAGATGAAATAATATCATTTAAGTCGGCAATTTTTATTTGCAATTCTGAATATTCATTTTGAACTTTTTCAACATCTAGTCTACTCAATTGGTACAATCGCCTTTCAGCAATAGCCTTTGCCTGTGGTTCTGTAAAATCAAATACCGCGATACCGCTCATCGTTTCATCGCCTTTGAGTACCGATTCAAATTGTTCACGGCTTGCACTTGCCTTTCCGACCGCAATGACATCATCAATTCTGTCCTGTGCTTTGACTAAACCTTCTAGAATGTGAGCCCTAGCTTCGGCTTTACCTAATTCAAAATTGGCTCTTCTTTCAATTACCGACTCCCTGTGTTCAACATATGTATGGAGAATAACTGGCAAAGTTAGCAAGACTGGCCTTCCATCCAGAATTCCCATCATGTTGGCAGAATATGATTCCTGCAGACGGCTTGACTTGTATAATTGGTTGAGAACTGCGTGTGGGTCTGCATTATTTTTAACCTCAATTACAACTCTGATACCTTCCTTTGAGGATTCGTCTCTGATGTCCCTTATTCCAATCACGGTGCCTTTACTGACCAGTTCAGCAATGTGCACTAGCATATCTGCTTTCTTGACTTGATAAGGAATTTCATGAATAATTATTTTTTTACCATTCTGGTCATCCATTACATCACATTTTGATCTAACATGGAATCTACCTTTACCTTTGGAATACATATCATAAATTCCGTCTACTCCATGGATGCCTGCACCAGTAGGGAAGTCTGGACCTTGTATGTGCTCCATATATTGTTCTATAGAAATTTGCGGAATTTTATAATCGTCTACTCCCTCTTCAATAATTGTCTTAATGTGCAGATTGATTGCACCAGCAACCTCGGTTAAATTATGTGGCGGTATGCGTGTTGCCATTCCTACGGCAATTCCGTCACTTCCGTTGAGAATTAGATTAGGAAGTCTCGATGGAAGAACTGTAGGTTCTTGTTCAGAGTCGTCGAAGTTTGGTTGGAAGTCTACCGTATTTTTGTCAATATCTTCCAACATGTGCTTTGAAATTCTATCTAGTCGGCTTTCAGTATATCTCATTGCTGCCGGTGGATCGCCGTCAATTGATCCAAAATTACCTTGGCCATCAACTAGAGGATACCTTAGAGAAAAGTCTTGGGCCATTCTAACCATGGTATCGTAGATTGATTGGTCACCATGCGGGTGATATTTCCCCATCACTTCACCTACAGAACGTGCTGATTTACTGAATTTCTTATCTGCGGTGTGTCCGCCTTCATGCATTCCATAAAGCACTCTTCTATGAACTGGTTTTAGACCATCTCGTGCGTCGGGTAGCGCCCTTCCAATGATAACTGACATTGCGTAATTGATGTAAGATGTTTTCATTTCTTCTTCCAAAGACTGATTCAAAAGATTACCTTGAGCAACTATTTCATCACTTTCTGCGCCTTCTATATTTTCTTCATCAGATGTCAAGGTTGGTCACCTCCTTTGCGTGTTTTTCGATAAACGCCCTTCTGTCAGGGACATCCTCACCCATCAATATCTCAAATAATCTATCTGACTCTTCTGCATCCCTTACCGTTACTTTAAGCATCGTTCTTGACTCAGGATTCATTGTTGTCTCCCATAACTGCTCCGGGTTCATTTCACCCAGACCTTTGTATCGTTGAACACCAATTTTGGTATTTGGGTTACCAGCCCTGAGTTCCTCAATCATCAAATCTCTTTCCTCATCACTAAATGCATATTTGCTAACTCTACCTTTGGATAATTGATAAAGCGGAGGTTGGGCAATGTAAACATGGCCTTCGGAAATAGCTCTTCTCATGAATCTCCATATGAAAGTTAACATCAGTGTACGTATGTGAGCGCCGTCTACATCTGCGTCTGTCATAATAATTATCTTTGAATAACGTAATTTTTCAGGGTTAAAGGCCCCCTCATCTTCAGGATTATTACCAACCCCTGCACCCAATGCTCTAATCATAGTTTGAATTTCTTGATTTTGGAAAACTTTTGCTACGTTTCTCTTTTGGCGCTCAACATTGAGAATCTTTCCTCTCAACGGTAGGATTGCTTGGATTCGGCGATCTCGACCAGTTTTAGCTGAACCACCCGCTGAGTCACCTTCTACCAAGTAAACTTCGCATTCATTCGGATCTCTAGACTGACAGTCAGCAAGTTTCCCTGGAAGGCCCCCTCCTTCGAGGACGCCTTTTCTTCGGGTAAGTTCTCTAGCCTTTTGCGCAGCCTTTCTGGCCTTTGAAGCAAGTAATGCCTTCTCAATTATCAACTTGGCCACTGAAGGATTCTCTTCGAAAAACTCGCCTAATTTCTCATATACAATGGTTTGAACAATTCCTGTAACTTCACTGCTCACGAGTTTATCTTTTGTTTGCGAGGAGAATGAAGGATCGGGGTGCTTGACACTGACAATAGCAGTGAGCCCTTCCCTTACATCATCACCTGAAAGACTATCACCTTTCAGAAGATTTTTCTTCTTGGCATAAGAATTTACACAACTGGTCAGGGCTGTTCGAAGGCCTGACATGTGAGTACCGCCATCTTTGTTTCTAATGATATTGGTATAACATCTAATCGATTCACTAAATGCATTCGACCATTGAAGCGCTAAATCGATGGTCACCGTCCCTATTTCTAATTCTTTGTCTCCTGAGATAACAATTACATCTTGATGCATGGCTTCTCTCGATTTATTGATTTGAGAAACAAACTCGCTGATACCACCTTCGTATAGGTGGTTTGAAACATGTGGTTCTTCACTTCTTTCGTCGACTATCTCAATTTCCAGACCAGCATTCAGAAATGCAGTTTCTTTCAGCCTAGTATCTATCTGTTCGAATTCGAATTCAATCACATCAGTGAAAATAGTAAGATCGGGTTTGAATGCTATTGTGGTGCCGGTGTCATCACAGTCGCCCGTTATTTTTAGCGGCTCTACGGGGACTCCTGCATGATATCTCTGCTGGTGTATTTTTCCATCACGATGGATTGTAACTTCCATCCACTCTGACACTGCATTAACCGCAGAAACCCCGACTCCGTGTAATCCCCCAGAAACTTTGTATGAACTGTTATCGAACTTACCTCCGGCATGGAGTTTAGTCATTATCACCTCTGCTGCTGAAACTCCATATTCCTCATGCACCCCAACTGGAATGCCTCTGCCAAAATCCCTAACAGACAGAGTGCCATCAGACTTAACTTTGACTACTATCTTGTTGTTAAAACCAGCAAGGTGTTCATCAACGGAATTATCCACTACTTCCCATATGCAATGATGTAATGCCGAGCCGTCGTGCGGGTCTCCAATGTACATTCCCGGTCGTTTCCTGACCGCTTCCAAACCTTCCAGTACTTGGATACTAGATGCGCCATAATCATCACTCATTCTTTCAACTCCGGTTTAATTCTAAAATCACTAGATTTAGGTTTTTTCGAGGGGATGGTTTTTTCACTGTAAAACGCCTCTTTTCCGTCATGGAATTTCGCCGCTATGCATTGATTACTCGCTCTCCACTCCCCTACCATTGTTAACCACCATTGAAGGTGTTTAAAGGTAGTGGAAAACCTAGCCAAAATATGTCGAATTAACTAGTCATTTCGTCCTTTCAAAGTTATAAAAATTGTTTAATTTGGATTAATGTAGATATCCCTTTCAAGCGTGAGCGTTAATAACACCCCCTAATTGGACCAAATATGGCAGAGCCGAAAGTATGTGTATCTCTTGAAGGTATTACTGTGGATGAAATGATTGACGAAGCAAATAGAGCAAATATTGCTGGCGCTGATTATGTCGAGGTTCGATTTGATAAATTATACCTAATCAAACCTGAACCAACAATCACAGAAAATGAAGACGGAGAAAAAATTAGTAAAATGCCACCTGAGACCGAATGGGCGGTTAAAGACTTTGAAGAAATCGATATTAGTGAATCTATTTCCGCACTCAAAGAGGCTATTCCAGTACCTGTGATATTTACTGCTAGACCTGTCAGAGAAGGAGGATTTTTTGCTGGTAATGAAGAACAGAGACTTGATGTTTTGAGTGAAGCTATCAAATCAGAAGTTAGTTTTGTTGATTTAGAATTATCAATTGATGAAAAGATTCGAAAGAAGCTCCATACTGATGCTTCCGATTCAGGATGTAAAGTTATTGCTTCATACCACGATTCCAGTTCAACCCCCAGTGCCGATGAAATTATTGAATTAGTCAGATCAAACTATGACAAAGGCGATATCATGAAGTTCTGTTCTTCGATTTCAAACCACCAAGACTCTCTACAGATAATAGAGGCTGCTCACTCACTATCCGACGATGAAGAACCTCACAGCCTGATGGGTCTAGGGAATGGCGGCGATTGGGTTAGACTGCATGCTCCAATCCTCGGCCAAAGTTTAGTTTACGCAACCATGCTTAATCATTTCAGATTGTCTGATAGAGGTCTGATAAATGTCAGAGATTTAAGAGATGCTTGGGCGCTATTAGAATACTAATAGGTTGAAAAATTTTCAAGCCTTCACGAGTTATTCACCCGGAATCACTGTTCTTAGACATCATAACTTCAGCGGTATTATCTTTGACCGGAGGAGGCAATTCCGGGGCCGTGTTTAGCGACGGAACTATGCCGGTCGATTGTTGTTCAGTTTGCATACCAGCCCGCATGTATCTTGCATTGAGGATAAACGGGAATATTGCGAAACCTACTATCAAAACTAAGAACACCAAAGAAACAGTGAAATTGGGTAGTATCAGCGTTCTTTCAGTTGTAATAATTGTAATATCGGCAGCGGTAATCGTTTCGGGCGGAAGTGCATCATTATCGTGAACATTATCCCACGTATCAATGACGATGTAGAAATCTTGCCAGTCTTGGCCGCCAAACAGGCCGGAGTACACCTCTGGTCCGTCGAGGCTTAAAGCGAAATTAACCTCGTCAACATTTTCATACTGGTGGGCATCTCTATATGATTTCCATCCTAGAAAATTAAAGCTTCTCCATTCGGGGGGAATGTCACTCAACGATTCTTCTGTATCTGAATACCAGCGATTGTTAGAATGGGCTGAAAAATAACTTTCTTCATACTTGGTATATTCACTGGATGCGAGGAGGTATATGTCTGCATTAACACTAGAACCATTTACTTGATCAAAGTCTTGTAAAGTAATGCAAATGGTTGTTCTGTGGTTCGCTGAAAGATTTAGTTTCAGTGCCCCTACGCTATCGTTACCAATTAGCAGAGTTGCATGATGATTAGTAACAAACGGGTCTAGAGTTACTTCTTCTTGCCTCCACGGAGTATAATACATCCATTCAGGTTCAGGACTCAATGACATATCTGTAGTATCTTCTTGGCTGCTGGTATCTCCATTTCCATCCTTATTTTTCCCATCTCCTGGACCTTCGTCAAAGATGTCCCACCAACTTTCATATGGATTGAAATGAGGCACCATGGCGACTCTTTGCAAAGATTGGTTCCAATTTACTGGTTCTATATCTCCTTCACAGGCATCAGCTGCAGAAGCATTATTGACAATTGTAAGAGGATTATTGGCGGCTGGAACAACGAGAGGTAACATGAACATTACAAGAATAAGAAAAACGATTCTTGCCCTCATTCAATCTCCTCATCATCTCTATCCGTAGGCAGTTCAAGATATTAGCGATTAAATCCTTCTCCTCAAAGGCCTAATGTAGCCGCTTTCTTCGTTTCTACGCTCGTCTTTTGATAGAATTGCAGGTGCCGGTGGAGGGGTGTGTTGGTCCATCCCCAATAGCCCCCCTTGAACTTGCACATGTTCGACGTCAGTATATGTTTCAGCGGCTTGCTTTGCTTCATCTTCTACATCACTAGATTCTCTCATAACTAACCAACCAAGTATCAAAGCAACAGCAATTAAAGCAATAAAAGTCGCCAAGTCAGAACCTGCCTCTTTAATCCAGTTCATCCAGTCCTCTACTTCAAAGTCTGATAGCGAAGGTGGGTCGTCTGGCTTAGGGGCAACGTCAACTTCTTCAGTAGCATAGGTACACAGGCCTAAACCGTCACATGCAAGTAATCCGATTTGATATTTTCCAGGGTTACTCCATGTATGGTTAATTCTGTACATAGCGTTACTCTTAGGTATGATATAGTCATCCTCAAGATTTCCGTTGCCATCTTCGTCAAACTGTAAATCTATATCCCATTTCACGGTTAAACCTGGATCTATAACCTCATCCTCGTCGTACAGGGAACCGTCATCTATGTTTAAGTCGCGATAAATCAAAACTCCTTTCTCTAATTCTAAGTCGGTAATATTTGCTGACAAGTAAGCGGATTCTCCAGTAATGATTTCATCAGGAATAGAAATATCCATTATGTTAGGGGGATTATCTACCATAATAGTGAATGATTGTCGAGTAACATCACCAGTTCCAAATGCATCTCTAACAGTCAAAGTGACCGTGTATTCACCTGGATTTTTATATGAATGCCAAGGAGATGGTTCATGGTTCAAAGGTGAAGCATCGCCAAAATCCCAAGTATATTCGACAAGACCGTTCCAACTATCTAAAGTAGCATTAAGCGGAGAGAATTTTCCTTCGTATTTTCTATCGCCATCCCTAGTTCCATCAGAGTCAAAATATAGCATCAAATTAGGGGCTGTAAACGTGTTGTCTTGACCATCGAAGGTATGAGACCAAGCATCGGGAATGAATCCTTCTGGCATCGGAGTAGTATCGGTAACCTGCTGTCCTGAAACCCATGCATCCAGAATTTTAACTGAGATTATCGGTAAAGGATTAGAGATTCTAATAGTTAGTGATTTGGAAATACTTTGTTCACCTTGTTCGTCTGTAACAAACAAACTAACCGAATGAACTCCTGGTTCAGTAAAAGTGAAAGTTGTTTGTGGTTTATCACCAAAGGTTCCATCACTAAAAGACCAGTTGAAAATTAAGTCGCTTGAATCTCCCATAGTTCCGTCGATATCATAAGAATTTCTTCCGTCAAATGTGTAAGGAACATCTGTATCGCCATCTTCAATTCTAAAGTCGATTAAATCAGTCCCTTCTTCGGTAGACGTCTTGACAACAAATTCTGCAATAGGAATTTGATTTAGAACATTGATGAATAACTGGGTTGAGGACTGGCTACCGTCATCATCTGTGACAGTTAATAAAGCGATTTTCAAACCGGGACTATCCCATGATGGAGTCGGGTAAGCGAGTGTAGAGCTAGTTTCCACAAAGTCGTCATTCTTATCAGTGATTCCACCACCTAAATTTACTCCATCGGGGAAACTCCAATCATACTGAGAAATGCTTCCATCATCGTCAGTGAAAATATCTGGCATTAACACAGAAGTGTAAGTGTATGTGGTAAGATTTTCAGAGAATATCTGGTATGGCACCCTGTTATTTACGTAAACCAAGATGCTCTTTTGTCCAGAATTAATTCCGTCGAAAATAGTTAAAGTAAGATTAAAAGTTATATTTTCTCCTACAATATCTCCCCACTCATGCTGGGCCAAGTAAAGACCAATTCCAGAATCAGTACCACCGTCGCCCCAATCCCATTGGAACAATAGGTTCTCAACTGGAACATTATCTGAGGATCTAGAACCTGAAAATTGAATCAATTGATTTGTGAAAATACTAATTTCACTATCAATAACAATGTTGTTAACTGAAATAATGGGTACTGGAGATGAGTCATCAGTTACGTTCACCCTATGAAGTTCTGAATCAGACCAAACACCTCCCTGGTCCATAATCTTCAGCGTAGCATTGTATTCTCCTATAGATTGATAAGACCTAGTAGGAGATTTCAATGATGATGTGGTGCCGTCGTCGAAATCCCAAAGGTAAGCGACTGGTGAGTCTCGGTAGGGCAGAGAATTATTGTCTAATGAGAGTCCCCAGGCATCAAAACCTCCACCGCTGAATTCGATGTTTTCCCATGTTTGAGTCTGGTTATTAGAAATACTGCCATTAGCACTAGGCATCATGTTTGACAGAGACAGGGGGGCAGTTGAGGTGCTATTGATTAGGTTACCAATCATATCATACCATTCGAATCTCAATGTGTAAAGCCCATCTAGATTTGATGTGAACCATACATTACTGTTCGTATCCTGTCCACCACCGGCAGAAATTCTATTAGTAATTTCATCAACTAATTGTCCTGATGAATCAATGACGCTCACTTTAACATCTAAATCCTCAAAGAAGGCATTAGAAAATAGATCGAAGTTGATTTTTGCCGTGTCGTCTTTACCGTCACCATCTCTGTCTGAAGTATCAG
>Ga0163111_10001354_pt1 | contig 15078 bp, 12 predicted proteins | sample CRUFie1St18metaG_FD_109645 | JGI IMG/M metagenome (GOLD analysis project Ga0163111, IMG submission 109645) | Marine microbial communities from the Costa Rica Dome - CRUD Field 142mm St18 metaG | ecosystem: Environmental > Aquatic > Marine > Oceanic > Photic zone | place: Costa Rica: the Eastern...
CAAAAAAGGCTAATCACTTTTACCTCAAATCATACTAGAGACTCAATAAATATTTCAGTATAAGAAATATTGGAGTTTAACTTGTCTCGAAAAAAAGCATATTTTATGAACGGTGGCGCTGGCCGTGTTATAGCGTCTATTCCTGCCTTTGAGAAACTCTACGAAAAGGATCAAGATTTTATTATTGTGTGCGAAGGTGGTATGGACTTTTACAAAGGACACCCACAGTTACATGAACTTGCCTACGATCATTGGCACAAAAATCTTTTTAGGGATTATATTAAAGATAGAGATTGTATTACACCAGAACCTTACAGGGTTTGGGAATACTATAACCAAAAATGTAGCCTAGCACAGGCATTTGATATAGCTATTAACAACGAAGGTTTACGTGATGTAGGTGAACCAAAGATATACATGAACAAACATGAACTTGTTGGTGGTTTTAAAGTTGTAGAAGAAATAAAAGCAGTCACTGGAAAAGACAAAGTAGTTGTATTTCAACCATTTGGACGTACTGCCGAGAACATGGGTGATTTTGTAATTGATGGTTCAAGCAGAAGTTTTCATTTAAATGATGTAATTAAAATTTGTAAAGAACTTAGAGAAGATTACGCTGTAATAATTATGAGTGAATTTCCTGTTACTATTGAAGAAAATCCTAAAGTTCCAGTAGCAGTTCCACAAATACCAGATGTAAGAGTTTGGTCAAGTGTAATACAAATAGCAGATCATTTTTTAGGCTGTGATAGTTTAGGACAACATATGGCAAAAGCATTAGGTACAACATGTACAAGTGTTATTGGTAGCACATATCCAATTAATATTTCTTATCCTGATTCTCCAGACTTTGATATTGTTGACTTAGGAGAAGGAAAACGCAAATTTAGTCCAATTAGATTGACAATGGAAGATGAAATCGAAAGATTTAATGATGAAGTTATGGAGTTAACCGATGAGAGTTTTAAGAAAATTATTTCAAGTGTGCGTAAAAGGCTTGGTAAGCCTAGGGCTTATACGGGAAACTATAAGCCACAAGCCCAGCAAGAAGGCGAAGTCTGCCCGACACATGGCGTCGTACACAACCAAAATGATGCGGGAGTAACACATGCTAAACAACCTGCTCAAATTTTAGGAAGGACAGGACAATGACACAATGGATAGGAGCAATCACAAGGGGTCATAATGGTGGAGCTGTTTTATTAAAAGACGGCAAACTTGTTTTTGCTATTGAAGAAGAAAGATTATCAAGAAAAAAGTATGATGGCGGGCCGTATGCCTCGATGATAAAATTTAAAGATTACACTGATAAATTAGATTATCTTGTTGTAGCACATACACAACCTTTAGAAGAATCTAGCAGAGTAGATTTTAGTGGCGGAGATGTTTACACAGGCTTAGCAAGGAAACTAGGCCTTATAGATGGAAAAGATTCTGCCTATAGCATGGAAGGAAAACATAGACAAGTAATTGACCTAAGTCACATACATCATAAATTACATGCGGCATGTTCATTTTATCGATCAGGATTTGAAAGTGCTACTGCTGTTATTGTTGATGGCGCAGGTACTTTTATTCCAATGAATATAAATGCTGGTGCGTTTAATGAAGAATTTATGACATGGGAATGTGAAAGTATTTTTACATGTAACTATCCTGATGCATTCAAAACTTTATATAAACATCAAGGAGGAAATGGTCCTTATCCAGGCACACACGTAAATCAAATTGCTAGTGATAGGGAAGGAGAAGAAGGATTTCATGAACTTGTATTAGATGATAGTGCAGGTATTACAAAAGCATACGAAGCAGTAACACAATATTGCGGATTTCAGCCTATTGAAGCAGGAAAAACAATGGGACTTGCTCCGTATGGAAAAAAGAATTCTAAAATTCCACCAATTTATACTGACGGTAATAATGGAAAATGGAGAACAGCAGATCGAAGTGTAATAATACCCACTTATCCAAATGCGGCTCTAGTTAATGACGGAAAATATGATTATTTACATACAACACAAGACTTATTAAACAGTAAAGTAGACTTAACTACTTTGGAAAATAGAAGAGATATGGCTTATGCTGTACAAGCAGAATCACAAGAAGAAGTTTTGAAATTAATATTTAAAGCTGTTGAAATGACAGGAAATAAAAATGTAGTTTTAAGTGGTGGATATGCGTTAAATTGTGTGGCAAACTATTGGTACTTAGATAAATTGAATAAAGAAGGTATTAATTTATATGTTGAACCTGTGTCAAGTGATGCTGGTACAGCTTTAGGAGCCGCATTACTTACATATCATTCCTTGACAAAGGATAAAACAGTGCGTCCTTATGCTGAAACTATCTATGAAGGATTCAGTTATCGTTATGAACCACATGTAGTCGCAGAAATAGCTGAAGATTATGGTGCTTCTGTTAGAAAATGTGATCATAAAGAAGCTGTAGAAATTATTAGAAACAAAAATATCGTAGCAGTATTCCAAGGAAAATCAGAAAACGGGCCAAGAGCTTTGGGAAATAGAAGTTTGTTATTTGATCCTACAGTGGAAGATGGTAAAGATCATGTTAATAAAGTAAAAAGACGAGAATATTTCAGACCTTTTGCTGGCACTATTCTTTTAGAACACGCACACGACTGGTTTGATATGAAAGGTATGGAACAATCTCCGCATATGATGTATGCGATGGATTGTAAAGAAGGTGTAGCTGAAAAAATTCCTAGTATTATTCATGTTGATGGCACATGTAGAATACAAACAGTTACTAGACAGCAAAATGAACACTATTATGATATCATAAAAGAATTTTATGAGCAAACTGGTGTACCTATTATCTTTAATACAAGTTTTAATTTAGGAGGAGAACCCTTAGTTGAAACATTAGATGATGCTATACGCACATTATACAGCAGTGAAATAGAATATCTATATTTGCCCGAAAACGGATTAATGGTAGAATTGAAAAACTAATGTTTCATGAGATATATCCAATACCTGTTTATTCAACAAAACTTAATGATCACGAACAAGTAAAAAAAGATTTCAGTGAAGTAATTAAGGATGATAGCAATTTTGGAAAAAATCCTGGATGGCATTGTGATGTAGACAGTACATTTGGCCTACCTGAAGCTAACAAATTACCTTTTCAGAACTTTATTAAGAGTGCTGTAATGTCACTTAATGATTATCTTAATCATTTAGGCGTAGATTACCCAGTCAAGTATGGAGTAGAGTGTTGGTTAAACAGATATGGCAAAAATCAACACCAAGAATTACATAATCATGCTGGAGCATGTGTAATAAGTTGTGCTTACATGATGCATTTGCCAAAAGATAGTGGTAAATTTGTATTTTATAGGAACACATACGATTTTTTTCACAATAGCAAGTTACCTTTGCTTACATCTGGACACTTTATATACAATAATAGAATAACACCTCCTTTAGAAGAAGGAGATATTGTATTTTTTCCGAGTGTATTAGAACACTATGTCACCACAAATCAATCAGATGAAACAAGAGCCACTATAAGTGCTAACTTTACAATAAATGAGAGACCTGATGAAGAAAAACACAATTGATGAAGATGAAGTATTTCTTATTAGCAAGGATTATTCAGTAAAATTAGAAACTTTCGGAAAAGATAACCATAAAGTTCTTGTTGTTGATGACTTTTATGCCAATCCTCACAAAGTAAGGCAGTTAGCAATAGATATCCCTGCTAGTAAAAATCAAAGGATAAGAGGAGGCAATCCTGCTTGGAGGGTAAATGCTTTTTATGTTTTAGATCCAATGTCTTGGATATTTGACCAATTATGTAGACAATATTATCCCGAAGTTATGCAAAATTGGCCTATCGGTATGATGGAAGAAAGTTTCAAACGTGCTACATTTATGGTAAATGTCATGCAGACCGAAAATTTACCACCTGTGAAGCCACACATGGACAATCCTAGTGGTTTAAATTTTGCTAGTACAATATATTTGAATAACGAAAACGAAAGCAATGGTGGGACTTCGTTTTATGACTACAAAGGAGTTGATGTTAATCAACCTGTACATACATATATTAACGATACGACTGAAGATTGGGAAATGATTGGTATGGTTCCAATGAAATTTAACAGAATGGTACTTTATCTTCAAAACGTTTGGCATACAGCATACGTGAAACCCGAAATGTTTACTGGTGATACGTACAGATTAAATCAACAATTTTTTATTTAGGAGGTAACATGGAAGATAATTTTAACGGAATTGAAGAATACAGAAATGTATTCCCTATTGACTATTGTAAAAAGTTAATTGAAACATTTGAACAACGTGCTCAGATGCAATTAACAGAACATCAGACAGGATTCAAAAATCAAGACGAAAGAATCTTTATGGACCTATCAAACCACAACAATATGTTTCATGTGGACGCAGATTTATGTAAATTTTTCTATCAAACTGTTGTAAAAACGTACGAAGAAAAGTATGGAAAGAAATATGATAGTCTTAGAGCTGTTGTTCAACATTCTCCTAAAGGAATGAGCATACAAAAAACAAGACCACACCAAGGATATCATGCGTGGCATTGTGAAAGTGCTGATCTTTGTACAAGTGCTAGAGTAATGGCGTATACTTTGTACCTAAACGCTGTAGAAGAAGGCGGAGAAACAGAATTTTTATATCAAGGTGTTAAAATAAAACCTGAACCAGGTAAATTAGTATTCTTTCCTGCTTACTATACTCATCCACATCGCGGTAATCCTATTTACAAAGGCGTTAAGTATATTGTAAGCGGTTGGTATACGTTTGATGAATAGAAAGTAAAAATTATGAAAGTATTATTTGTAGTAATAGCGTTGATTACAGCGTTAGTTGTGTACACGGACACAAGCAGAGCAGGAGAATGGCAGGAAAAACCAGTCATGTGTGCTCCTGAAGAAGAAATGTTTTCTATGTTAGCAGACAAAGAAGAAAGATTAGTGTTTGGTGGTAAGATGTTTGGCAAAGTTAGAGATCCAGACGAAGCTAATGGATTATCAAACACACCAGCAATACTTCCTTTTGCTTTATATGTAAACTTTGAAACAAAAACATTTACAATTTTAGAATGGCATGGTGAACCTTATAACCAATTTTGTATTATTGGGTACGGAGTCGAAATAGAATTAGTAGAAATGGGAGACCCTGCGTGAAAATTTGTGTTGTAGGTGGTGGCACTGCTGGTTTTGTAGCCGCACTTATACTTAAAAAGAGTTATCCTGACTTTACTGTTGATGTTATCCGTAGTTCTAAGATAGGAACTATAGGTGTCGGCGAAGGAAGTACAGAACACTGGTCAGCGTTCATGGACTTTTGTGGTATACAAGCAGGAGACTTGATAAAAAATACTGACGCAACTTTTAAATCTGGTATCATGTTTCAAAATTGGAGTAATAGAGACTTCTTACAAAGCGTACATGATCCTTTCGTAAGCGAACATCTAGGTATGCCAATGATGTTTGCTAAATTAATTAAAGACAATCCGCATCCTAAAGAGCTAGTAGGCTCTTATACTTGGGAAAGCCATTTACCTTTCAACAAATTTATGGAAGAAAACATAAACGAAACTGGTGTAAGTCAATATCATTTTAACACAAATAAACTTAATGATTTTCTTACAGCAAAAGCTATGGAACTAGGTTGTAATGTAACAGATGACGAAATAGAAAGTGTACAACTAAATGATTTAGGTGCTGTTAAAAAATTAAGAAGCAAAGAAAAAGAATATGAATATGATTTTTATGTAGACTGTACTGGGTTTTCTAGATTGTTAATATCACAACTAGGAGCAAAGTGGCAAAGTTACGGAAAATATCTTAAAATGAAAGAAGCAATAGTGTTTCCAACAGAGGAAGAAGAAGAATTACCTCTTTGGACAGTTGCCAGAGCAATGGATAGTGGTTGGATGTTTCGCATTCCTGTATGGGGTAGAAAAGGAAATGGATATATTTTCGATAGTGACTTTATCACACCAGATGATGCTCACAGAGAAGCAGAACAATATCTTGGATATGGTGTAGATGTTGCTAAACATATTAAATTTGACCCAGGAGCTTTAGACAAACCATGGATAAAAAACGTTTGTGCTATTGGTCTAAGTGCTAGTTTTGTAGAACCTCTTGAAGCTAGTTCAATTGGTACAAGTATCAATCAAAGTTTTCTGTTAGCATCAAGAATCTTAAATTATAATCCCAATAGTATTAAAAGATACAACAAAGAAGTTGAAGCTATTATGAATAATATAAGAGACTTTATTGTTTTACATTACATAACAAATAGAACAGACACACAATTTTGGACACATTTACAAACTAGTGAGATCCCAGATAGTTTAGCAAATAATTTAGACATGTGGAAAACAAGATTACCTATATCAGATGATTTTACTGATTGTACTTCTAAAATATTGTTTAATGAATACAATTACATATTGGTATTATATGGATTAGGTTTAATAGATATAGATTGTGTAAGAAAACAATATGAAAGTATACCAAAAGAAGCTAAATTTTTTGCTGATCAAGCCTTAACTAGCAAATTAGAACATGATAAGTTAAGAACTATTCCACACAAAATGATGATAGACTTGATCAGGAGAATAGCATGAGACTTTTTGCGTTTGGCTGTAGCTTAACACAATATTTTTATCCTACTTGGGCAGATATTCTAATACATCAATATAGAAATAAAGGCTATGAAGCCACCAATTGGGCAAAAAGTGGAGCAGGAAATGTTTATATTAATTGTAGGTTATGGGAAGCAAACACAGTACATAAATTTAACAAAGATGATGTAATATTACTCCAATGGACAAGCATGTTTAGGGAAGATAGATATCATATGGGACAAGGATGGTGGACTCCTGGCAATTTTAGCAGAGAAACAATTCAAAGTGATGATGCTTTTGTGCTTAACAATTATAGATATGAAAGCACTTGGATATGGGCAGATATAATGTGGTGTGCTATGCGTGACTGTGCTTTGATTACAGCCACACACAAGGCATTAGAAGCTATTGGATGTAAGGTTTATTCAACAGGCTTTAGAGATTATTTAGAAAATTTTGAAGAGCAGTCACCTACGTTTAACGAAAAAAATCCTAAACTTGAATTAGAAGACATGAGAGCAGTATTAGAAACCTATAAAGAAGATATAAAAACAAATTGTCCGCCTATACTTAACGCTCTTAATTTTGGAACAGATGATGAATTCTGGGATACAAGACCAAAAAGCGTTCCTACGCTAAAGCCAGAACACGAACATTTATATCTACCCGAGACTCATCCCCTGACACATGAAGCGGCAACTTTCGTTGACGAACATGTTGAGAAAATTGAAGATCCAACTTGGGAATTTATTAATATGTGGAAAGAAAAATATAGTAATCAAGATCCTATCGTCCTACAAGATTTACAATGGTTCAATCCAGAAAAAATAGGATGGTCGGACGATAGATGGAGACCATAATATGAACACACCAGTCATAGGCTTAGATCGTGACGGAACTATAAATCAAGATATAGGATTAACGGAAGAAGGTGTACCACCTTATTGTATAAAGCCAGAACAATTCAAACCCATTCCTGGAAGTTTAGAAGCAATAAAAATGATACGTGATAAAGGTTATGATGTTGTAATTCTTACCAATCAATCAGGAATACAAAAAGGTTTATATGATGCTGTTGATGTTGATTTGGTACACAATTATATGCTTGAACTGTTAGCAGGAGTTGGTTGTAGAAGCATAAACGGTTTGTATTATTCAACAACACCTTTCAAAGATGATCCTTATAGGAAACCTAATCCGGGAATGTTCAAAAGAGCCGCATCTGAAATAGGTGTAAATTGGAACAATGGTGTATATGTAGGTGACAAAATTACTGATTTGAAGGCCGCTGTAAAGGCAAAAGCAAAACCTGTATTAGTAAAAACAGGATATGGCTTAGAGACAGCAAAAAAACTAGAAACATTTGCTAATAGAGATCTCAAGAAAAAGACTGAAATATACGATAACCTTTATCAATACGCACATTCTTTGGTGGATTTGTCTGAAAATACATAGCACAACATATCTGCCTTAAACGATAAATACAGTATGGAGCAGGTATCATGAATAAATTTCTGACTAATCAATTCGGTAAGGGCCCAAATAATTCTTTGTATTTGTCCGATCGTTCTAATTTTGCGTTTAGAGGGAAATGGATTGGAGTACAATATAACACTGTGATGGACAAGTGGCACTTAGGCGATTTTAAAAGTGCACACTACCAAATATCAGTAGAATACGGGTCAAACGAAGCTGAAACAATGCAGATGAGCGTGATAGCCAGACCAGACAGAGCTGTGGCAAACATATATGGACGTTCTAGCATAAACCAAGAGCTTATAAACATAAGTGCTACTGTAGATGCTAGTGTGGTATACATTAATGTTGAACCTAAATCAGCTTCTTATGCTGGTTCTAAAATAATTTTTCATGCTTCCTATGCTCAAACAATAAACAAACTATCACCACCTGCTATTGTCGCAGATACATCAACTGCGCCGTCAAGTGGTATAAATACATTTGATAGTTTAGATAATAAGTTTGACGCAACAAACATAACATTTGACAAGGTGTAGAGAATGGCAAAATCAGTTATAAACGTAGGTACAGCCGCAAACGATGGAACCGGTGATAATCTTAGAGCAGGTGCTACTAAGATAAATGCTAACTCCGACGAGCTGTATAATGCTTTAGGCGATGGTACAAATTTAAAAGATATCATCAATACAAATTTGGAATTAGATATTCCAAACGACAACAACAAAATTAATAAAGTGGCATTTCATTGTTCAACATTGAACCAAATGAATGCTATAAGCACTAGCACCTATCACGGTGCGATGCTACATGTTCATGAAGGCGGTAGCGTATATGTAGCTCATGCTGGAGCATGGCACAAAATGCTATTGGACACAAGTGGCGGATCAATTACAAATTACACTGATCCACTGAAAAATGTTGCCTACGTTGGAAATATTAATTCTTTATCAGATGTGGATACAACTTCTACACCACCACAAACTGGTAATGTTTTAAAATGGGACGGCGGTAAATGGGCACCAGGTACAGATGCTACATCAGGTGGCGCTGGTACAGATGCTGATACACTTGACGGACAAGACGGAGCATATTATTTAAATTATAATAACTTAAACAACAAACCTACAATACCTTCAACACTTTTAAATTTAGGTATATCAGATGGTAGCAGTGGACAAGTTTTAAAAACAAACGGTAATGGTACATTTGAGTTTACAACAGTAAGTGGCGGAGGTAGTCAAAATTTATTTGCTACTGTCGATGGAGATACAGGATCAACAACAGCTAATTCACAAACAGATACATTGACAATAGCAGGTGGTACAAATATTTCTACGTCTATAGTTGGTGACACACTAACAGTGGCTTATACAGGTTCACCTAACTCAGGTGAAGAAAACCAATTTGCTTTTAGTAATGTTCAGTCTGATTCAGGATTAGCACAAGCTGATTCAAAAACAGACACGCTTACTATTGCTGGCGGAACAAATATATCAACATCGGTATCGGGCGATACAGTAACAATTAACTATTCAGGATCAAATGGATTCGGCGATCTAGGTGACGTTACAATTACATCACCTGCTACAGGAGCAGTGGTAGCTTGGAATGGTAGTGCTTGGATTGATGTACCACAAACAGTAGACAGAATTGCTTATCAAGCAATTACTAGATTAAGAGTATATGCTGATTCATTTAACGGGTACAAATTTGATCAATACGGAAACACAGAAGATCCAATCATTTATGCCATCAACGGAACTACTATTGCTTTTGATCTTAATGACGGAACAATGGGAAGTCATCCATTTAAAATTCAAACAAGTGGCGGAACAGATTACAACGAAGGATTAATTCACGTAGCAACTAACGGTACAGAATCAACAGGTTCATCAGCACAAGGTAAAACATCAGGAACGCTTTATTGGAAAATTCCAGCGGCAATAAGTGGAAACTATGCTTATCAATGTGCCAGCCATGGTGCTATGAGAGGTACAATTACAGTGAAACAAATTAGTGCGATATAGGATTAAAAAATGTCAACAGTTATAAACGATAAATTCCAAGCACAAAACGGATTTGAAAGTCCAAATTTTACCGTAGACGGTACTGGTAAAATTACGGCACCTACAATTGACGTTCAAAGTATTTTGCTTAATGGAACACAGTTTGTACAATACGTACCACCAGAAGATGACGGTGGAGATGACACAGGAACACAAGTAACTAACTCCTTTGAAACATTAGCTGTGACAGGAGGTGTGTTCAAAGTAAACTATCAAAACAGCACTTCACTTTCAGTAGTAAACGGAAAAGTTACTATTAGCAGTACAGGAGCAGTGCCTGGAACAATTGATAACGTTGACATAGGATATCATACACCTGGACAAATTAGAACATATGGTATAGACATGGTATCAGCACCTGATAGTACAGCTAGTACTATCAACTTTAATAACGCAAGTTTACACGGGGATCTTAATGTAGTAGACAATGTGGTGTTATCGAGAGATCCGTCATCGGAAACACACGCAACAAGAAAAGGATATGTAGACGCAACGGCAACAGCCTTAGCAGTAGCATTTGGAGCATAAAGTATGGCAAAGAAAAAGATATTTAATTACAAGTTTTATCCAGGCATTGGGCTGGATGACGCAGTGTTTCCAAACGCTGTAGCATTACTAAAAGCAAATAAAGAATTTATCCAAAAAGAAGTAACAGCGTGGATTGCTAGACAAGTTGAACTTAATGCTACAGGATTTGAAAGCTACACTTATAATGCCCCTAAATGTGAAAGAGATACAGGATACAATGTAGATGCTTGGACACATGATATTCAATATGGTGGTAATGAAGAAACATATAGAATAGCAGGTACTTATTGGGAAAAAGATGTTGCTCAAGTCGACGGTGATAGAGTTGCTGAAATAAAATCCAAACAATTTACAAGAGACTTAATTACAAATCATATTTTAACAAATAGTCCTCAAGGCACTCCATACCAAACAGGAGTAAGCCAATTTACAAATTCAAATACTGGTGAGGCTGGGGCTGGCACAAGAACACAAATACTTTCACAAATAGTAATTGATGTATTGACTACAGGATTATCAGCACTACCGACATTTGAAAGAAAAGGTTTAGGACATATCAGATTCCAAGGTAATTTTGATACAAGCGACATGCTTATTGTTACCAACACCACTGCGGCTACAGTAATTTATAACTTTACTGATCCATCAAAAGGTGGTAAGATTACAAGAAAAGATGATGTTACTCCGAGAGACTCAAGCGGATATACACTAAAATTTGATAGCACAAATGCTAACGAAAATGGTGACGATGACTTTCCTAAGTACTTACAAACAACAGATGCTATCAGTGTATTAGATCTAAAATTCAACACAAGCTCTATGAACGAAAATGATGAAGTACAAATATTCATCGACGATACAGAGCAGAGAGTAAGACCATATGATTTTGGTACAGATGCTATTGAACGTATGCGTATTGCTCCTCCGTTGTCCATGCTTGACGCTGACTTTGAATATGGCTTACAGCCAACAAAATGGTCAGCTATTGGTATGATGAGAGGTTATCCAAGTGTGTATGAACTACCAGGCACAGACACACAAGTGGCAACAGTAACAACAGATGCTTCAACAGGCACAAACGGAATTGGTGCTTCAAGAATTACAGTGACAACAATTGGTGCTCACGGATTTGAACCAGGAACACCTATAACAATTAAAGCGTTGGAAGATGCTGTCATCGGTGCGGCAAGGGCTGAAGGTTCTTTTATTATTGACTCAGTACCTACACCAAACACGTTTACGTTTTTTGCTAAATCAAAAGTTGGTACATCAAGCGGACAAGTATTATCTACAACTTACACACAGTTAAGACAGGGTGCTTTTTATACAGGCGCAAGTGTAGGACAACCACAATTTGATTTGTTTAGTAATGGTACTAACGGTACAATGACGCTATCACTTGCGGCACAGCAAGGTGAAAATAGATTAGCATTTACAGGTAATGTGCCAGAAATAGGTGCTCCGATTGTAAATGCGGCTTTTCCAACAGGAACACAAGTTACTGGTATAGCAAGTACACCAGGAGGCACTGCTTTACCTGTGAACTTAACAAGTGATATATCAAGTGGTAATACACAATTTACAGTAAGCTCAACTTCGGGTATTGTACAAGGACTAGCGGCTGACAATGGCTCAGGTGATGCTATTTTTGTAAACAACATTGATGGCACAACAATTAGCATGAGTGGACAGTTTACAAGTTCAATTTCTAAAAACACAGAAACTTACACAGGTGTTACAGGAACATTAGCAACACCATCAGGCTTAAACGCACAGTTCGATGTTAATAGATCAGGTACAACATACTCTGTCACAGCAGTATCTCAAGCAGGATCAAATTATAAACAAGGTGATAGAATTAAGATTACAGGAGATAATTTAGGTGGATTTACTCCTGCTAACGATGCTATAGTTAGAGTTGATTCTGTGAATGGTTCAGGAGGCGTATTGACTGCTTCTATAACAGGTACAGCATTAAGCGGAAGCATAACATTTGATAACGTATCAGCAACTTACAGTCATGGATCAGGAAATATTGGAACTGTAAATGTTGATATTTCATACGAAAATAATTCTTACAGCGCCGTAAGTTTCAACAGTCCAAACGATTCAACAGGGTTTGCTGTTAACGACGGTTTAAGAATTACAGGCTCACAGGTGCTTGGAGGAGGAGGTCAAGACGGTTCACAAAATGATGGCGGTAATGACCTAGTAATGAAAGTACAATCAGTGGGAGCAGGCGGATCAATAACATCAGTAACACTTATATCTCAGTCAGGTAGATCAGGTACTCCACCAAGTGAAACTTTAAGTTATCAATTTGGAGGCTCCGGCGGAGCAACATTCACAGGTGGTTCTGGTTCAAACTTTGAATTTAATATTTCTAAGACGACAGGAGCAAGTACAGAATACAGTTACATGGTATCGAACGTTGGTACAGGATACAACACTGCTGATACAATAGTATGTTCTGGTACAGATTTAGGTGGAGCAAGTCCAGCAAATGATCTTTATTTAAGAGTTGTTTCAATTGATGCTTCTGGAGGAATCACAGATGTTAGACTAGAAGGTAGTGATGAATCGACTTTAGCAACAGCATTCAATGGCGGAACATTTTCTGGTAAAACCCTATCTGTTTACAATGGTAGTGGAGCAGTATTTGACGTAACAAACAACGGATCAACATACTCAGTTGCTCTTGATACAGCAGGTAATGACTACATAGCAGGACAACAATTTTTAGTACCAGGAAATCTTTTGGGTGGTACTACACCAACCAATGATGCTACAATTTCTATTCAAACAACTTTGAATACTAATGCGGCTGATCAAGGTAGAATTGGTGATATTGCCATAGCAGGCGTAGCACCTAGCTTACCTACAGACTTCTCAGGTCAAGGCGGGACTAACGAAGCACACGCAGGTGCTAGTGGTACGTTTGATATAACAAGAACACAAGGCTCTTACGGAGCTGTACATAACGCACAAGGAAGTGGTTATGAAGTAGGAAACACATTTACCGTAGCTGGTACAAGTTTAGGTGGTGCTACTCCAGCTAATGATGCTACAGTTGTGGTATCAAGTGTAAACGGATCAGGTGGACTAACTGGTGTAACAATTACAGGAACAGCAGTGGCTGGCGGTTCACTTAACTTGGTTAACGGTGTTACACTTTCAGAATTTGCTACAACAAATATTCCTAATGCTTCTAGTGTTAATTTTGAAGCGTTGGCAACAATTGAAATTACATGGCCTTATCCACATGGTATCGTACCAGGTGACACATTCCTAGTAGACGTTAATTCAGATGACGGCGGCACAAATAATCACTCATTGGCGGCAGGATCGTTTATTGCTATTAATGTTCCTACATCAAGAAAAATAAGATATAACACAAGAGCCCCAGGATCAATAGCAGAATTTGATGGTACATCAACAGAAGATAAGATTCAAGGTAACGTATACCTAAGACCAGACTCGTTCTTTATTCACAGACCATATGACGGTGGTGTTCAATTAGGTACAGGTGGTCCACAACACGGTGCTCAAGCAATTAGACAGAGTAAAAAGTACATTAGATACCAGTCAGGTAAAGGTATCATGTACACAACAGGTGCTCTATTTGCTCCAAGTTATGATGTAAGAACAATTACAGCAGATGGTACAGGAATTGGAGCTATAGTTACAATCGTGACAGACGATAATGATCACGGTGCTCAGGTTGGCGGCAAGATTAGACTTATTGGAGTTGAAACAGCAGGATACAACGGCGAATATGTTGTAACACAGATTGTTGATGAAAGAACACTAAGATGTTTATCTACTCGTAGGCTTGGTTCTACAACAGCAGTGCTAGGATTTGCGGCACAAATGACAGTTGTTGGCTGGCATGGTGCTACTGTACGTTCAGGTATATTTGATGACCAAAACGGAATTTATTGGGAATATGACGGTTCTAATGTTAGTGTTGCTCAAAGAACATCAACAAAACAAATAGCAGGAACTATTACAGCGAATCCAGATTCAAACTCAATTATTGGAAACAACACAAGATTTAGAGACCAGCTTAAAGCAGGTGATAGAATTGTTATAAAAGGTATGACACATGTTGTATCTTATGTAGATTCACAGACATCAATGGCAGTTACACCAGATTACAGAGGTGTAAATCCTGTGTATGCGGCAAAAGTAAACTTGATCACAGACAAAAAAGTTTTACAAGAAGAGTGGAACTTAGATAGAATGGACGGCACTGGCGGAAGCGGATACAATATGGATGTTAGATACATGCAGATGATTGGTATCCAATACAGTTGGTATGGTGCTGGTTTTATTGACTGGATGGCACGTGGTGCTGATGGTA
>Ga0163111_10001355_pt1 | contig 15075 bp, 12 predicted proteins | sample CRUFie1St18metaG_FD_109645 | JGI IMG/M metagenome (GOLD analysis project Ga0163111, IMG submission 109645) | Marine microbial communities from the Costa Rica Dome - CRUD Field 142mm St18 metaG | ecosystem: Environmental > Aquatic > Marine > Oceanic > Photic zone | place: Costa Rica: the Eastern...
AAAATTGCACGATCTCCATCACCATCAATTGCAAGACCTAAATCTAATTTTAAGACTTTTTCGAGACCTTTAGATGATTTAATTTTTTTTCCATTAAAAAATTTAATAAAATCCTGTAATTGACGAGTGTCTGTTGCTCCACAATTCAAATTAATGTTTTCACCATTAGGTGTATTATTAATTGCAGTAATATTTATTAGATCATCAGGGAATAATAATTCAATTATCTGAGAAAATGCACCATTTGAGCAATCAATTAAAACATTAATCTTGCCTTTAATTTTCAGGTCATTAGTAATTTTACGACTAAAATATTTTTTGATGTACTGTATATAACGATTTTTAAACTCATCATCAATCTTGATTTCTATTTCATTTTCTGTAAAAGTTTTTCCTCCTTTCAAAACCATTTCTTCAATTTTAAACTGTTCACTTTCTTCTATTTTCTCTCCTTTATAATTGAATAACTTAATCCCATTATCTTGAAATTGATTATGTGAAGCAGTTATTTGTATGGCGGCAGTATTTTTTTTTGCAAAATTATTCATAGCAATACCCAAAGCGGGAGTCGGGAGAAGACCTACTGATATACAAGACGAACCATGCTTTTCTATACCAATTTTAAGATTTTTCTCAATGTTCTTAGCAGATATCCTACCGTCATTTCCTATATAAATTTCTCCGGTTTCATTACCAAACATAACTTTTGCAAATGAATAACCAATCTCTTTTAAAGTTCCAGCGTCAATGGGATATTCGTCAACTTTTCCACGTATCCCATCTGTACCAAATAATTTTTTCATAAACACATTTTCTCTATGACGTTCTTCATTAACACTGACGGCTCAATATCATGAACCCTAATTATTCTTGCTCCATTAAAAATAGCTATACTCTCTGCGGCGATACTTCCATGCAGTCGATCATTTGGCTCTTTACCAGTGACAGCGCCAATCATACTTTTTCTAGAAATCCCAACAAGAATGTTTTCAGAAATTTTTTTAAATACATCAAGGTTTTTAAGTATAGTGAAATTGTGTTCAATAGTTTTTCCAAATCCAAAACCTGGATCAATTATTATTTTCGATGGATTTATACCGAGATTTACACAGTTTTGATACTTATCTTTTAAAAATGAGAAAATATCTGCGATTAGATTATCGTACTCAGGTTTATCTTGCATTGTCAAAGGATTCTTTTGCATGTGCATCAATGATATATATAGTTGATTCTCTCTTGCAAGATTTATAATCTCATTATCGGAGCCAGCACTTACATCATTCACTATCTGAATATTATATTTTATTAATTCTTTAATCACATCTGCTTTTGTAGTATCAATAGAGATTGGTATATCTGAAAATTTACGTATCTCTGAGATAACTGGTGTAAGTCGCCGCAACTCTTCATCCAGAGACACAGCTTTAGATCCTGGTCTAGTTGACTCAGCGCCAATATCAATAATATCAACACCCTGCTCTATCATCTGTTTAATCCTATTAATGATTTCTGTGGTATTTTTATATTTACCACCATCATAGAAAGAGTCTGGGGTAACATTAAGGATGCCCATTATAGATTTGTGATCAGGAAGTTTGTATTTCATGATCTCTTATTTGATGGTATTCACGCACTTTATTTTTAAATAAATTCTGATAATCTTTAAGTTCTTCAGCTTCAATGACAAATTCTTGAAATTCCAATTGTGGAGGTGGGGTACATACAAGTATGACGCCTTGAGAAATATTCGTTTCATAGATATGATTATGTGCCAGAGAATATGCTGCAACTTGTAAGAAATAATCTGTTATCCATTCCCTTTTTTTAGGTTTATTGGACTGCTTAAAGTCTAATATACTTTCTTTATTATTATAGACACCGCATGCGTCTGCAGTACCTGCATAAGAGTCAGGAAAATACACATTAACCTCAGAACCCCAAACTTCATTTAATTTTTTATTTAGAGACTCATCAATTATTTTCTGAGACATCGCAAACGTCTCATCACTCTCAAAATCAATTTTTGATTGACCTATAAGATATTCCTCTAAATGTTTATGCATTTTAGATCCTCTTGAAGATGAATCACGCAGAATCTTATCTGCAGCCTCTGAACCGATTTTATTTCTCCATTTTTTTATCGACTCTTTTTTCTGTTCTGATTCAGTAGCTTTAAGAATAGTTGTAACCGATGGAAGATTAGTTCCATTAATATCATACATTCTAAGACCAGAGATAGTTGAGGATTTACTTTTCGGATAATCAAATCGTTTATTAAGTCTCATTAAGACATTGTAAAACTTAATTCACATAAATGGAAATGTAACTAAATATAACTCTAAATTATGACGCAGGATTAGATACTGGATTTGATTTTGAAGAGGTTACTCCACCGTCTGAATTGGGTGTGTCGTCGTCAGACCAACTTGCTGGAGGAGAAGGCTCTTTACCTTCCATTATTTCATCTATTTGACCGCTGTCTATTGTTTCCCACTTCATTAATGCATCAGCCATAATATGCATTTTATCCATGTTATCAACAATAAGTTTTTTCGCTCTAGTATATTGTACATCGATGATTTTTCTTATTTCAGAGTCAATGGTGTGTGCAGTCTCATCTGATACTGTTTTCTGTTTTGATACAGATTTACCTAAAAATACCTCATTTTCCTCTTCCGCGTATGCAAGCGGACCCATCTTATTAGACAAGCCCCACTTAGTAACCATATTTCTGGCTAAAGCAGTCGCGCGTTCAATATCATTAGAGGCGCCAGTTGTCACAGCATCTTTTCCAAAAATCTCCTCTTCGGCAACTCTTCCGCCAAATAATGCAGCAATCATACTATTAATTCTTTGCCTGCTGTTGCTGTATCTATCTTCTTCAGGTAAGAACATCGTCACACCTAGCGCTCTACCTCTTGGTATGATGCTTACTTTGTATACAGGATCATGATCAGGAACCAATCTACCAACAATTGCATGACCTGCTTCATGATAGGCTGTAAGTTTCCGCTCATCGTCATTCATCACCATAGATTTCCTCTCACCACCCATTAGAATCTTATCCTTCGCTTTCTCAAAATCTGACATATCAACAATCTTTTTACCAGCACGAGCAGCAAACAGTGCAGCCTCATTTACTAGGTTTGCTAAATCTGCACCTGAAAAACCGGGTGTTCCACGAGCTAAAAGTTTCGGCTTAACATCATTAGCTAATGGTGTTTTCTTCATGTGAACTTTCAGAATCTGCTCTCTTCCTCTGATATCTGGAAGCGGGACAGTAACTTGTCTGTCAAATCTACCTGGTCTGAGTAATGCAGGGTCAAGGACGTCAGGTCTATTTGTTGCAGCAATAACAATTACACCCTCATTACCTTCAAAACCATCCATTTCTACTAATAACTGATTAAGTGTCTGCTCTCTTTCATCATGCCCGCCACCTAAACCTGCTCCACGATGACGACCCACTGCGTCAATCTCATCAATAAAAATTATGCATGGAGCATGCTTTTTTGCCTGCTCAAACATATCTCTAACACGCGATGCACCAACACCGACAAACATCTCAACAAAATCTGAACCAGATATCGTAAAAAATGGAACTTTTGCTTCTCCTGCGATTGCTCTTGCAAGTAGTGTTTTACCTGTTCCTGGTGAACCAACCATAAGTACACCTCGTGGTATTTGACCACCAAGGTTCTGAAATTTTCCTGGGTCTCTTAAAAAGTCGACAAGCTCTTTAACTTCCTCTTTTGCTTCTTCTACTCCAGCTACATCACTAAATGTGACTTTAACTTGATCTTCTGTTTGCATCTTGGCTTTGCTTTTTCCAAAAGACATGGCGCCTCTACCGCCACCGCCACCGCCTTGCATTTGTCTCATAAAGAATATCCAAACACCTATTAATAAGAGAAATGGAAACCAGTGTATAAAAATCTGAGCTAGAAATGATTGTTTCTCCGGTGCTTTACCAGAAATTTTTACTTTACTATTTAACAACTCGCCTACTAGTGCAGAGTTGTCTGTTTCTGGACTAAAAGTCATAAATGTCTGACCGGATTTTAATATTCCGGTTATTTCTCTCCCAGAGATTACAACTGACTCTACCTGTCCTGTTTGAACTTGTTGCATAAATTCAGAGTAATTATACTCCTCTGAAGCAACGTTTCGTCCACCAATACCACTGAATAGTGACATTAGCACTACCGCTATCACTGTCCATATTAATAAATTTTTGATTAATTCACTCATTTCTCTCACTTAGAATAATTCTAATTTTAACCTTATATAAAGTCAAATGCACTAGCTTATCTTATCAGTCTTTGTATCCATTACAAACAATGTATGTCTCACTACTATTCTTTTTAGAGGATTTAGGTTTAAAAACCACAATATCTCTGTACTTACTCAATAGCAGACCCTTGATGTCTGATAGTCTCTCTCCATTAAAAACCTTCATTACAAGGTTACCGTTAGTTATTGATATTTGCTCACAAATAGCAAGAACATTTGAAGTAATATCGACAAAATTAGCCTGATCTACCTCTCCTATACCTGTAATGTTGGGGGCAATATCTGATAATACAAGGTCAGTTTTTTGATTAATTTCTTTTAAGGCATTTGCGACCTGCTCGCTGTTCTGGATATCACACTTTATGAAGTTAACTCCCTGTATTGGCTCAACGTCATTTCTATCGATACCGGTAATAGACTTAAGGTTTTTGAAATTTACTAATACTTGAAGCCATGAACCTGGCGCACAACCAAGGTCAATGACATTTTTTGAGCGTGATATGATTTGATATTTTTCTTCAATCTCGATAAGTTTATATGCTGCTCTTGATCTAAAATTATCTTGTTTTGATAACCTTACAAAAAAATCATCTGTATGGCTCTTAAACCAGTTAGACCTTTTTTTCCCTGACATCTTAATATTATAACATTGAATATAAAAAACCTGGTTGCTATGATTATTATCAATGAGTTTCACAAAAAAAATCATTTCTGCGATGCTGTTGGGAGTATTACTCGGAATATTTTTTAACCTATCATTTAATGATGAAAGTCCTCTTAAAAATATCATTATTTTCGGTGTGTTCGATACAATCGGGCTGATATTCCTGACGTTATTGAAGATGATGGTTTTACCGCTAATTTTTGTTTCAATAATATGCGGGACTATCTCTATAAGTGATCCAAGTAAACTTACAAGACTTGGCTTAAAAACGTTATCGTTATACCTACTCTCGACTATTTTAGCAATTTCGATTGCATTATCAGTGTCTAACAGCATTAGTTATAATTTCGGTGATTTCGATGTAGGCACATCGATTATTAAAGATTTGACAAAAATTGAGAGTAATCAACAAAATTTTATTCTAAATTTTATCCCAGAGAATTTTTTCTTCGCTCTTTCGTCGGGGAATGTTCTTCAGGTTCTATTCTTTGCTTTATTTCTAGGAATTACATCTTCAGTAATAAGAGACGATATTCCGGAGTTTGTTAAATTGATGGAAAACCTTAATAAGATTTTTATAAAAATAGTGTTCACAATAATTGCTATCACTCCGATCGCGGTATTCTGTTTGCTTGCCAAGACTTTTGCAATACAAGGTTCAGAAGTTCTTTATCCTCTAATACAATATTTTCTTACTGTTGTAGGAGCATTATTAGTGCATTTTTTTTTCTCATATGCGCTTTTTTTATATTTCTTATCCGACCTCAACATAAAATGTTTTTATAAAAAACTTAAGAAATTAATAGTTTTCACATTTAGTACATCAAGTAGTAATGCATCGATACCGTACACACTAGATACCGTAAACAAAGACTATGGTGTAAAAAAATCATTTGCCTCATTTTCTATTCCTCTTGGAGCCACAATAAATATGGATGGAACTGCAATTATGCAAGGTTGTGCAACATACTTTCTTGCTGCTTATTATGGGATCTCTCTAGAACTATACGACTACCTGACTATTATAATCACTGCAACTCTCGCATCGATAGGAACAGCTGGCATACCTAGCGCAGGAATAATAATGCTGTCAATTATCTTAGAGCAAATTGGAATTCCAGTAGAGGGTATAGCGTTACTTCTAGGTATTGATCGATTATTGGATATGATGAGAACAAGTATTAATGTCTCAGGTGATGTCTGTATCACCTGCGTTGTTGCTAAAAGTGAAGAACTTATTGATGATGATGTTTTTAGAGCTTCTAGTGATTAATTAATGATTTATGTCTTGATTCAATATCAAGAACATCAAAATTATCTATGAAGAGGATGGCTTTACAAAAAGCTTTAGCTCCTGAGATTGTTGTGGTAAGACATACATTATGATTATTCGCCTCCTTTCTAATTGAAAATGAATCTTTTATGGAGACAGCACCCTCTGTTGTATTTATTATTAAGTGCACATCACCATTTTTTATCATGTCAACGATGTGTGGGTGCCCTTGCTTTACTTTGTTAATCCTTTTACATTCAATATTTTTATCTTCTAAGTAAACTTGAGTCCCTCTTGTGGCATATAGATTAAATCCAATTTTTATTAAGTCTATCGCAATCTCACAAAGGGCATCTTTATCCTTATCTCTTACACTCAGAAAAACATTTCCTTTTTTTGGAAGAATTACGCCTGCAGCTCTCTGTGCCTTGAAATATGCTTCACCAAAACTATTCCCTATTCCCATCACTTCACCTGTTGATTTCATCTCTGGACCCAACAAAACATCAACCTCCGGAAATTTAGAAAATGGAAGCACGGCCTCTTTAACGCTAAAATAATTTGGGGTAACTTCTTTTGGTAATTCTAAAGAAGATAATTTTACCCCAGACATTACTAGAGCGCCAATCTTTGCAAGTTGAACACCAATAGACTTCGAGACAAATGGAGCAGTTCGGGATGCACGAGGATTGACCTCTAATAGAAATATCTCACTATCTTTAATAGCAAATTGCGTATTCATTAGTCCAATAACGTTTAACTCAAGAGCTAGTTTGGTGACCTGTTTTTTTAATTTATCAATTGTCTCTTCATCGAGTGTAAATGGCGGTATGGAACATCCAGAGTCACCTGAATGTATTCCTGCTTCTTCAATATGCTCCATGATTGCTCCGATGAAAACCTCTTCCCCATCACAAATAATATCGATGTCGACTTCGATAGCATCATTTAAAAATTTATCCAGCAATACAGGGGAATCATTTGACACTGAAACTGCCTCACCCATGTATCTCGTCAAATCTTCCTCATTTGCAACAATTTCCATTGCACGTCCGCCCAACACATAAGATGGTCTCACAACAAGTGGATATCCAATGTTCTCTGCTGATTTTAATGCATCCTCAAGATTTGTTGCTGTAGAGTTCACCGGTTGTTTTAGTGATAATTTATCAACAAGTTTCTTAAATTTTTCCCTATCTTCAGCAACATCTATTGCTTCTGGTGATGTTCCTATTATATTTACATTCTCAGATTTTAATCTATTAGCAAGTTTTAGCGGTGTTTGACCGCCATACTGAACAATCACTCCATGAGGTTGCTCAAGCTCAACTATTGACATGACATCCTCAAAAGTAAGTGGTTCGAAATACAGTCTATTTGAAATATCAAAATCTGTTGACACTGTCTCTGGATTACAGTTAACCATGATTGTCTCATAACCGTACTCTCTCAGAGCTAAAGATGCGTGAACACAGCAATAGTCAAACTCAATTCCCTGACCGATTCTGTTTGGACCTCCTCCAAGAATAACAATTTTTTTATTGTTAGTTGGATTAGACTCACATTCTGAATCATAGGTTGAATACATATATGCGGTTGTGGCTTCAAATTCAGCGGCACAGGCATCAACTCTTTTATAAACTGGTTTAATGTTAAACTTTTGTCTTAGATTTTTGATATCTAACTCAGTTGAATCAATCAAAAGTGAAATCGTTGAATCTGAGAAACCTTTCTTCTTTAAACTCAGTAAATGACCTTCGTTTAATGAGTCTAAATTAATATCTCTTAGTTTTAATTCCTCATTGGTAATATCAAATATCTGAGAAAGGAACCATTTATCAATGTGTGTTAACTCAAATACATCTTCTATTGTAAGTCCAACCCTAAAAGCCTCAGCTATGAAAAAAATACGTTTGGGATTTGGGGATCTCAGATTGTTCTTGATTACATCTATATTCTCTTTTTTAGTTTTAAATTTAATTTTAGGTCTATCAAATCCACTAACTCCTATCTCTAAACCTCTTAAAGCTTTCTGTAACGACTCCTGGAAATTACGACCAATAGACATTACCTCTCCAACAGACTTCATCTGTGTTGTGAGTTGACTATTAGCTTCTTTAAACTTCTCAAATGCAAACCTTGGAATTTTGGTAACCACATAGTCAATCGATGGTTCAAATGATGCAGGTATAACATTACCTGTTATTTCATTTTTAAGTTCATCAAGGGAATATCCTATTGCAAGCTTTGCGGCAACTTTGGCAATAGGAAATCCAGTAGCTTTTGAGGCCAATGCAGAAGATCTAGAAACTCTAGGGTTCATCTCAATTACTAGAATTCTTCCATCATGTGGTGAAACTGCAAATTGAACGTTTGACCCACCAGTGTCAACCCCAATTTTCCTGAGTACCTTTATAGATGCATTTCTCATAGCTTGATATTCTTTGTCAGTAAGTGTTTGCGCTGGTGCAACAGTTATTGAGTCGCCGGTATGAACACCCATAGGATCAATATTTTCTATTGAGCAAATTATAATACAATTATCATTTTTATCTCGAACTACCTCCATTTCGAATTCTTTCCAACCTATCACGGACTCCTCGATTAAAACCTCGCTTGTTGGAGAGAGATCTAGTCCTCTTCCGACAATTTCTTCAAAATCTTGAATGTTATAAGCTATACCACCCCCAGTGCCTCCAAGAGTAAATGATGGTCTTACTAATATTGGGAACCCTATTTCTTTTTGATGATTTCTTGCCTCTTCATATGTATGTGCTATGTAAGCATGGGGGGTTTCTAACCCAATTTCACTCATAGCATTTTTAAATAACTCTCGATCTTCTGCCATATCGATTGCATTAATACTTGCACCAATTATTGACACAGAATATTTCTGCAAAATTTTATGCCTATTTAAGTCAAGTGTTGTATTAAGTGCTGTTTGCCCACCCATTGTTGGAAGTATTGCGTCTGGTTTTTCTTTAATAATAATTTTTTCTATGTTCCTCCAATGGATAGGTTCTATGTAAACTACATCAGCCATCTCGGGATCAGTCATAATTGTTGCTGGGTTTGAATTTACCAAAATGACACGTAAACCCTCTTCTTTAAGAGCTCTGCAGGCCTGCACACCAGAATAGTCAAATTCACAAGCTTGACCAATGACTATTGGGCCAGCACCAATTATTAATACACTTTTGATTTGAGTATTCTTAGGCATTTTTTCTTACATCCATATATTTAAAAAATTTTTCAAAAACATAATAAATATCATGAGGGCCTGGGCTCGCCTCTGGATGTCCTTGAAATCCGTAAACTCTCAAATCATCACTTTCGAAACCCTGAATAGAATTATCAAATAAAGATTTGTGTGTGAGATTTAAAGATTCTGGTAGTGTTTTTTCATCAACCTGGAAACCATGATTTTGACTGGTTATCATTACTTTTTTACTTCTGGTGTCCAGCACAGGGTGATTTGCACCATGATGGCCAAATTTCATTTTAGATGTTTTGGCGCCCAATGATAATGCTAGTAATTGAAAACCAAGACAAATTCCAAATAAAGGTATTTTTTTTTCAATAAAATAATTAATATTGTCTATAGCATAAAAACAAGCTTGCGGATCGCCTGGTCCATTGGATAAAAAAATACCGTCAGGTTTTAAATCAATAATTTTATCAGGATTATAATCCGCAGGAACGACAGTAAGGTTACATCCTAGAGTTGTCAGAATTCTCAGGATATTGAGTTTTACCCCAAAATCATAAACTACTACATTATAAAGTTTCTTTACGGTATCGCTATCTTTATTGTAAATGTTTTGTAAAGGCTCTCTCCAATTATAAACTTTTTTAGTTGTCACTTTTTTAGCTAAATCTTTGTTTACTAAGCCAGAAAAGTTACTTAATTTTTCTCGAGCTAGACCAATATCAATTTCACCACACATGATACAACCATTTAATGCGCCTTTATTTCTGATTTTTTTTGTAAGTTCTCTTGTGTCTACACCAGCAATTGCGACTATTTTCTTTGATTGGAGAAAGTCTTTCAAAGTTGATGTTTTTCGCCAATTACTGACCAAGAATTCATCATCTCTTAGCACTAAACCGGATGCATACACTTGAGAAGACTCAATATCCTCATCGTTAATTCCTGTGTTACCGATATGCGGGTTAGTGAACGTAATTATTTGACTGTGATATGAGGGGTCCGTTGAAATTTCTTGATACCCTGTCATGGAGGTATTGAACACCACCTCTCCTACAGAGCAACCATTACAACCTACAGATTTACCATAATAGCTGGTTCCGTCTTCTAGAAGCAATAGAGCGTTATGTTTTTCCAAAATTATTTTTTAAATGCAAAAAAAAAGATGGCTCTTTTTGAGTCATCTTCCATTGTTTTTTTCTTAATACCATCTAAAACTATATACTACGTCTTTCTATCTCTCCTGTCTAATACTTAATACAAAATTATATAAATCTTTTTTAGAAAAATTTGCAAAGAGGCTCAGAATGTTAACAATCTCTTTTGTAGAATAATTTTTTGATAGCACCTCAACTTTATCAGTTAAATCTGAGATCTCTGATTGATTTTTCTCCATTTTATCAATTATAATTGTAAATTCACCAGAGAGTTTAATTTTGTCAAAGTTATTAATCAAAGTTTTTGCCATCCCGCATTTTATTTCTTCATGAATTTTAGAGATCTCACGGAATATACAAATTTTTGTCTCATGGCCAAACTCTCTTGATACAATATTAATAATTTTTTCCAGCCTATTTTTGTTTTCAAAGATTACAACTGGGAATAATAATGATTTTACCTCGTTCAATCTTTTTTGTATTTCGATCTCTTTTTTAGGCAAGAAACCCAGAAAAATAAAGTTATTTATCGGTATAGGGGAAATGGATAGTGCTGATGTAAGAGCACTTGGTCCAGGTATTGGTGAAATTTCAAAACCATCACCATGATGTCTCACAAGTTCGAAAGCTGGGTCTGATATTGCTGGAGTCCCAGCATCCGAGAGAAGCGCGACTCTCTTACCATTAACTAAGTCATTGATAATCTTGCCAACTTTTCTTTTTTCATTGTCCTTATTAAAAGTGACAATCTTCTTATCTATATTAAATTTTGATAGCAGCTTGCTTGTTCTCTCTGAACTCTCTGCCAGTATGTAGTCGCATTGGCATATTGTATCAATAGCTCTATGAGATATATCATCTAGATTCCCAATAGGTGTTGCGACAATAAAAAGCTTTCCAGTCATAGCATCAGCTGTAATGTTTAAGTGTGCTGAGGTATAATGTATCACAATAGACATCTTATATGTAGAAAATGGACAAGTTAGAAACGATAAAATCAAACTTCTCTCAGAATATAGAGACAGTTAATTTAACAGTAAAAAATAATTTAGATGATATTCTTCATGCGACCAATATGTTAATTGAAATGTTAGAATCTCAAGGTAAGCTCTTGTCTTGTGGAAATGGTGGGTCCTCGGGAGATGCACAACATATCTCATCTGAGTTCATTAATAGGTTTGAATTAGAGAGAGATGAAATGCCTGCAATATCACTAAACTCAGATACTGCAACAGTTACATCTATTGCGAATGATTATGGTTATGAATATATTTTTTCTAAACAAATAAAAGCATTAGGTAGAAAAAATGATGTACTAATGGCTTTTACAACCAGTGGAAATTCAAGCAACATTCTTGAGGCAATAAACGCTGCTAAAGAAAAATCTATGAGTGTAATCCTTGTTGGGGGTAAGGATGGAGGCAAAGCATTATCACTTCTAGATGATGATGACTGTCAAATTATTATACCTCATAATAGAACAGGTAGAATCCAAGAGATGCATTTGATTATTATACATAGTATATGTGAATGCCTTGATCAATATATGAAGACTAAAGGCTAAATGTCTCTCTCAGTCTCGCTCAGGCTTTCTTGAAATGACTCTCTATTAAATATCCTGTCGGAATATCTTTTTATAATTTCTTTGTTTTTATCCATCTCAATACCTAAGCATTGTATTCTCCATAGGAGTGGTGCTAGACTGCAATCAACAAGACCAAAGTCCTCGCTCATAAAGTAGCTATCTGAGATTAGAGGCACTATCTCTAAAAAATAAGATTTAATTTTTTCAACAAAAACATCATCAATAACTCCATTGTTGTAGGATTTATTGAATTCTGGATACCACTGATGTTCAATTCTATCTAATGCCAGCCTAAATTTTGCTCTGGCGACAGGGTCGACAGGTAAAAGAGGGGGATGAGGGAATCTCTCATCAAGATATTCAATTATTACCCTAGAATTTTGAAGCACTAACTCTCTATCCACTAAAGTAGGAAAATCATCATACGGACTTATTGACTTAATTTCTTCCGAGATATCATTTATGTCAATTTCATGGAGTTCCGCAGAAATCTCCTTTTCTTTTATTACAAGTCTAGTTCTATGACTATGAAGACAGTCAGGCAGCGAGAATAGTAGAATCGCTGATCGTCGATTAGCAAGTGATGTCATGAATTATTTTACGTCCTTCCAGTACTCAACTTTTAGCAAATATGCAAGCACTGAGAAAATTACTAGGAATAGTATAACCCAAAAACCTATTCGATATCTATCTAACTGTGCAGGTTCAGAAACATAAGTTAAAAAATTGACTAGGTCAGTTATTGATGATTTATATTCATCATAGGTTTGCGTGCCCTCTGATATATAAACAAATCCGCTGATGTCCTCATCAACTGGTTTTTTCACACCCTCAAGATGCCACAACACGTGTGGCATATTTACATTCGGATACAATTTATTATTGGCGCCAAATGGTCGACTCTCGTCCTTGTAGAATGATAAAAGAAAAGTGTAAATCCAATCAGATCCTCGAGATCTTGCTGTCAATGACAAATCTGGTGGCATGACACCAAATGCCTCTTTTGAGTGGTCAGGATTGACTGCATTCAAAATGAGAGAACCAATTTTAGTCCTTTCGCCATTCGGGTCACTGGTAAAAATCAAGTTATTCTCAATAGTTTTAGGGTCCAGAGCCAAATGCTCTGCAAACTTAACATATCTCTGGTATTTAAGGGTATGACAACCTGAGCAGTTGTTCATGTAAATTTGAGCACCTCTTTGAAGAGATTGCTTATTATGAAGATCAATCAAAACTTTCTCTAGTTTGGCATTTGAGCTGGCAGCGAGAATACCATCACTAACAAAAAATAAAAAAAGTAATAAAAAAACTCTATTCATGCATCTGCACTCGTTTTGGTACTTCACGAGTTTTCTCTCGGGCACTTATAAAATAAAGAGCAACAAAAAAACCGAAGTATATAAGCGTAAGTATTCTACCAACCCAAGTTAAAATCGGGGTTGCAGGATTCATACCTATTATGCCAAGCCCAATGAAACTGACTACAAAAAATGAGAGGAGTATTTTATATATTCTAGATCTATACCTTATTGATTTAACTTCACATCTATCAATCCAAGGTAACAAGAACAGAACAAATATAGCTAAGCCCATTGCTAAAACGCCACCAAATTTATCAGGTATAGCCCTCAAGATTGCATAAAACGGAGTGAAATACCAAACAGGAACAATGTGCTCTGGTGTTTTCAAAGGGTCGGCAGGAACAAAGTTGTCTTTTTCAAGGAAATATCCGCCAAATTCTGGAAGAAAAAAGACAACAAAAGTAAAGATAACTAGAAATACAGATAGTCCAAAAATATCTTTAACAGTGTAATACGGGTGGAAAGGTATACCGTCGACTGGTTTACCACTTTCATCTTTGTTTTCCTTTATTTCTATCCCATCTGGGTTATTAGAACCTGTAGTGTGTAAAGCAGCAAGGTGAAGATATATCAGAGCAAATAGTAATAATGGGAGTGCAATTACATGAAAGGCAAAGAACCTATTCAATGTCGCATCGGAAATTACATAATCACCTCTTATCCAAAGAGCGAGAGATTCACCTACAAAAGGTATTGCTCCAAACAGTGAGATTATTACCTGCGCCCCCCAGTATGACATTTGACCCCATGGCAATAAATAACCCATGAAAGCTTCTGCCATGAGTAACACAAATATCAACATTCCAAAAATCCACAAAAGTTCACGGGGGTTTTTGTATGACCCATACAACATTGCTCTAAACATATGAAGATAAATGATTATAAAAAAGAACGATGCTCCTGTTGAGTGCATGTAGCGGATTAGCCAACCCCACTCAACATCTCTCATAATATATTCAACTGAGGCAAATGCCTGATCAGCATCTGGCTTGTAATTAATTGTGAGGAATATTCCAGTTACAATTTGAAGAATAAATACAAAGATTGCCAGTGCACCAAAAAAGTAGAAAAAATTGAAGTTTTTCGGAGCATAGTACTGAGAGAGATGATTTCTTACAAAGTTACTTACTGGGAGTCTTCTATCTATCCAAGCTATAAACCTACTCATCAGACGTTCTCTCCATCTTCACCAACAATAATTCTCGTTTCTGTTGCGAAGTAATAAGGCGGTACTTCTAGGTTGTACGGAGCAGGCACTCCTTTATGGACTCTACCAGAGAGATCAAACTTTGAGCCATGGCATGGACAGAAAAAACCACCTGTCCAATCAAGTCCTAATTCCTCAGATTTTGGATTTGGTTTATAAAGTGGGGAGCAACCAAGATGAGTGCAAACACCCAGTAGTACAAGATATTCAGGATTAATTGATCTATATTTGTTTTGGGTATAAGATGGCTGATGTTCCTCAAGAGATTTTGGATCACGAAGTAAATCATCTACATCTAACGTTTGATCAATCATCTCTTTAGTTCTT
>Ga0163111_10001360_pt1 | contig 15064 bp, 11 predicted proteins | sample CRUFie1St18metaG_FD_109645 | JGI IMG/M metagenome (GOLD analysis project Ga0163111, IMG submission 109645) | Marine microbial communities from the Costa Rica Dome - CRUD Field 142mm St18 metaG | ecosystem: Environmental > Aquatic > Marine > Oceanic > Photic zone | place: Costa Rica: the Eastern...
AGAAAACGACAATATCCCTAAACACATTGCTATAATAATGGATGGTAATGGCCGATGGGCTAAATCTAGGAACTTACCTAGATGGAAAGGGCATGAAGCAGGAGCAGAGTCAGTTCGAGAAGTCATTGACGCATGCATTGAAGCAAATGTTCAATATTTAACACTTTATGCGTTCTCTACAGAAAATTGGAATAGACCAAAGCCAGAGGTCACCGCACTAATGAAACTACTAGAGAAATTTCTAACAAGCCATACTTCTGACCTACAAAAAAACAACGTAAAGCTCCAAGCGATAGGTAGACTTAATGACCTTACCGAAGCCCCCATGAATGCACTATCCAAAACGATTAGTGAAACAAGAAATAACACAAAATTAAATCTAATCCTAGCCTTAAGTTATGGAGCTAGAGAAGAGATTGTAGATGCTGTTAATAATATAATAAAGTTAACAAAGGAAGGTAATTTTGATGATTCCAAGTTAACTACCAGCTCATTTGAAAAACACCTTTACACAAAAAATATACCTGATCCAGATCTACTTATTAGGACTTCAGGTGAAATGAGAATTTCAAATTTTCTTCTTTGGCAAATCAGCTATTCGGAAATTTTTATAAGTAATAAACTTTGGCCTGACTTTAATAAAGATGATTTATTTAAAGCTATTGATAGCTTCGCTCAACGTGACAGACGATACGGTGAAATTTAATTTTCTTAATCGAGTAAATATTACTTAGGTTAATTGTTAGTTATTACTCTTCGTGTTAATATTAACGATGAAATTTATAATTTTAGCGTTTTTGTATCTATCAATCCCCTTCTCTATAGCTCAATCAGAAAAGGAAACTAAGAAAACAATTAAAGAACTTGATGACTACTGGAACGAAGTATCAAGATCGGTACGTGAGGGTGATTTTAAAGGTTATAAAAAAACTTGCCACCAAGAAGGTGTTTTAGTTACAGGAATTAATAATTCAAGTTATCCTTTATCAGATGCACTAGCTCGTTGGAAAAAAGACTTTACTGCTACAAAAAATGGAGAAACCAAAGCGAACGTAGAGTTTAGGTTTTCACAAAGAATCATTAATGCTAACACGGCACACGAAACAGGTATATTTCTATACTCAACTGGTAAATCTAAAGAAAATATAAAAAAGGAATATATCCACTTTCAAGCACTTCTGGTTAAGAAGCAGTCTGATTGGAAAATTTTGATGGAATATCAAAAATCTAAAGCTAGTGAATTGGAGTGGAAGGAGTTAAAAGTGCAAAAGTAAAAGAAATTAAATAACACTTTCACTTTAAATGTTTCAAAAAATCATTGGTGATATGGTGCATATGGAACAAATTATGCTCAATATAAGAGAATACCCTCTCTCTCATGAGTAAAAATGACACAAAGACCATCATGGTTGTAGATCCTGATGAAGATTTTCTTGGTTGGGCGGACAAGCATTTGCGTACTCCTAACACTGATGTCATTTGCATTAATAATTCTAAAGTCGCATTAGAAAAATACTTAGAAAAACATCCAGACCTCCTGATCACTGAGCTTTTTGTAAAGCCACTCCAAGGAATGGATCTCATAAAAAAAGTTCGATTAAATGATCCTAATGCACAAGTTATTCTAACAACAGCCTTTCCTCCATCGAGCGCAGTCATTGAAGCAATGAGACTAGGAGCATATGATGTCCTAAGAAAAGAATCATTACCTTATGATCTAAGACCAGTAGTAGAAGAAGCACTTAAAGCAGGAGAAGAAATTAAATCCACCTCAAAAAATTCTGCAGAATCAGCTAAGGCAGACGGTCCTGATGAAACTATAATTGGCAGATCTTCGGCCATGCAAAGCGTTTTCAAGATGGTTGGAAGAGCATCTAGAGGTGATGCTCCTGTCTTGATAACAGGTGAAAGTGGTGCAGGAAAAGAGATCGTTGCAGGCGCAATTCATAAATTCAGCAAAAGATCAGGCAGTGAATTCGTCACTATTAACTGCGCAGCCATACCAGAAAATTTGCTTGAATCTGAACTTTTTGGACATGAAAAAGGTTCTTTCACTGGGGCTCATTCTTTGCGTAAAGGAAGGTTCGAACAATGCGACGGCGGCACATTATTTTTAGATGAAATAGGTGACATGCCTATTCATACACAAAGTAAAATTTTACGCACTCTTCAATCTGGAGAATTTTCACGAGTAGGAGGAAACGAGAACTTAACAGCTGATGTTAGAATTTTAGCCGCAACTAATAAGGATCTCGAATTTTGTGTTAAGAATGGAGAATTTAGAGAAGATCTATTCTACAGACTCAATGTAGTGCGGGTACACATCCCTCCTCTGAGACAAAGAATTGAAGACATTAAGTTGCTTGCAGAATTTTTTCTTAAACGTAATGCTGAACAAAAGAAAGCACCTAAGCTAAGATTGTCTTCAGAATCAATTGAGCTTCTTGAAGCCTATCATTGGCCAGGAAATGTTCGAGAATTAGAAAATACTCTCTATAGAGCCAGTCTACTTTCAACGGCAGATGTACTTTTACCTAAGGACATTCCTCTAGGAAACCTTGATTCCGATAATATTTCAACTTCACAGAATCTCAAATCCACCATTGAAGAAGCCATTAACACCCTAAAAAAAGCGTCAGGTGAAAAACCTTTGATTCCTTGGCTCGAAATAGAATTCGCAAAATCAAGTTTTCTAGATCATGAAAAAGATCTAGATCTGACTGCTAAATTTCTAGGAATAAGTGCCACAAGACTAAAAGAACTACTTGAAAATTAGTTACTAGAGTTGGAATCTGCGAGAAAGCGTACTAGATTTGTAGCCCGATTTGTCGGAAAAACAAAAAGCCAATTCGGCATCAATATTAATAAAGCACACCTCTGCATCCAGAATTTTCAAGGATAAGTTAAAGCAGATTGGTGATGGAATCGTTGTGTTTGATCATATCACTTCGTCTGCTCATTCTTTTATTTGTTCACTAGTTGCAGAGCACTTTTTAAAGCTTACCAACCATAGAGTATGGATTGTCACAGAAAGCCTAAAGTCTCAAGAAGCCATTACAGAAGGTATCGAATTATGGTCTCAAGGGGCAAGCTTCTTTCCCGACCTTGAATCAGTAAGCTCCCTTGATTCATTGCCCGATCAGGAACGTTATGCTGAACGCATGTCTGTCCTTAAGGCTATCAATGATTCTAATACGCTGGCAAACATAGTAGTTGTTTTAGAACAAAGCCTCAAAGAGAACGTCACCACTGCTGAATCAATCGATTCAAGTAAAATCCCTATCAATAAAGGTCAACTAATTGAAATGGATTCATTAATAATGAATTTAGAAAAGATTAATTATGAACAGGAATCTATTGTAACAGAAAGAGGGCAATTTGCCGTAAGGGGTGGAATTATTGATATTTACCCCATCCAATCGCCTTATCCCTTTAGGGTAGAATTTTTTGGAGATGAAATAGACTCTATTAGAGAATTCGAGATTGATTCACAAACCTCAATTAATGTTGTTGATTCATGTCAGGTCCTTTCAGGCGTCCAAGGACAAGGATTGTGTCAACTTAAAGACTATATAAATAATTCTGACCTTGTCATAAAAGTAGGTGAAAATGATGGAACTGCATCAGTAGTAATTACAGAGGGTTCTTCCGACCTTAATACAGAAGAGGACTTCTCAACTGCATGTTTCGAATCTCCTTTTGGATCTTTCGATGCTGGAGAATTCATACTTCAACAGGTGAGATTTAAAAACTTTAAGGATACAATTAGCAAATGGCACCAAGAAAACTGGAAAGCCAAGATATTCTTCAAGAATGAGGGCGAGATAGAAAGATTTAATGAACTAGCCAAGGATATGGAAGCTTTACCAAAGAACGGCTTTCCAGAGACTGGGATAGGAAGCATTTCCCATGGTTTTACAATACCAGGATCAAAATTAGCTGTTCTTGCATCCTCCGAAATTTTTGGAAGGTATGAAACCACTAAATCACGAAGATTATTTAATCGTGAAAAAAGAGATCTTAACAAGAGAAGATCTGATGATTTCAGGGAATTAAATTTAGGTGACCGTGTTGTACACATGGATCAAGGAATTGGAATCTTCAGAGGATTAATTGAGATAGATACGGAAGGAGCGTCAACTCAGGAGGTACTAGTCATAGAATATGAGGACCAAGCAAAATTATACGTTCCTCTTGAACAAGCTCACCTCATATCAAGATATATTGGTTCTGGGAACAAAGCTCCTCCAATAGACAGACTCGGAGGCAAACGATGGATCAGCCGGAAGGCTAAAGTCGAGAAATCCATAATGGATTACGCTTCTCAACTCATTAAAACTCACGCAGAAAGAAACACATTCAAAAGTTACAAGCATTATCCAGACACTAAATGGCAACTGGAATTTGAGAATAGCTTTGCTTACCGGGAAACGCCTGATCAGATCTCAGCTATCACTCAGACCAAAAGTGATATGGAAAATGACAAACCCATGGATAGACTTATTTGTGGAGATGTTGGCTTTGGAAAGACCGAAGTAGCTATTAGGGCTATTTTTAAAGCCGTTATGAGTGAAAAACAAGTTGCTCTTCTCTGCCCAACAACTGTTCTTGCTCAACAACATTACGAAACTTTAAAATCAAGACTATCTGAGTACCCATTCCAAGTTGATCTACTATCTAGGTTTAAAACCCAGTCCGAACAAAAAAAAACCATCAAAAACATAAGTAACGGCAGCGCAGATATTGTTGTTGGGACGCATAGACTCGTTTCAAAAGACGTTAATTTTAAAAACATTGGTTTAGCCATCATTGACGAGGAACAAAGATTTGGCGTGAAACATAAAGAACGTTTTAAAGAAATGTTTCATCTTATAGATGTTCTAACTCTATCTGCGACACCTATACCAAGAACTCTTTACCTTTCACTGATGGGGGTCAAAGACATGTCAACTATTGACACCCCGCCACCAGGTCGATCACCTGTAGAAACAACCATTTGTCAATATGATGAAAGAATCATTTCTCGGACAATAAAAAGAGAATTAAAAAGAGGCGGGCAAGTATTCTTTCTTCATAATCGAGTAAAGACAATCAATCGAACAAAAAAACTCCTGCAAGAACTTGTACCAAAAGCAAATATCGAAATCGGTCACGGGCAAATGGATGAGTCTATTCTGGAAGATATCATGCACCGTTTCATTGATAAAAAAATTGATGTCTTGGTTTGTACAACAATCATTGAAAGTGGTATTGATATACCAAACGCGAATACGATCATAATAGACAGAGCTGACAGATTCGGGTTAGCTGACCTTTATCAGTTAAGGGGTAGAGTAGGAAGATCTGGCAGAAAAGCATATGCACTACTGATGCTTCCAAACTCTTTAATATCGACGGGGGATGCAAGAAAAAGAATCAATGCCATTCGTCAGTACACAGAACTCGGATCAGGTTTTAAAATCGCTATGAGAGACCTCGAAATAAGAGGAGCTGGAAACCTTCTTGGCACTCAACAATCTGGACACATCAGCGCAATTGGATTTGAGTTATATTGCAAGCTACTCAAGCAGTCTGTAGAAAGGCTAAATGGGAACACCGATGCCACAAGATCAGATTGCTCACTTTACCTCGATTTTATAAACACCAATGAAGCTGATCACTTTCAATCAAACGGCAGGTCTCTTCCTGCATTTATTCCTTCTTCATATTTAGAAGAAACTAAAATTAGAATTGCTGCTTACAGACAAATTTCAGAGCTCGTAACGATCAAGGAAATGAAAGGTCTTATAAGAGAATGGCATGACCGATTTGGCAAACTTCCGAACGAGGTGAAAAACCTAATGCTATGCACAGAGCTCAAAATCAGAGCTTCATCGAAAAGAATTCATTCAATTGAAATAGAGGGTTCGAAATTAATGATGAAGCGAAATGATGAATTTATATTAATAGAGGGTAAATTCCCGCGTATTAATGCAAATAAAAATGAAGAGCGTTTAAAAAAAGCAGTGGATTTACTCAAGAAATTTTGAATATTAGTTATCTTAATTCTGTCTTATCATTGCTATTTAATATTATACTTATTTCACCAAAATAACTCTCTCTGATGCTCCGTTCATCCGTTTCATTTTTAATTCTTTTCATATTCTTAAGTTTACAAACTTTTGCTGAGAAGAAATCCTTTAACTCTCTCGTCGCTGTAGTGAATGGCCAAGCCATAACTCAATCCGAAGTTCAAGAAGTAACTACTGCTACTAGAAATATTATCATGCTGAGTCAACCTGCCGGCCCAGAGAGAGAAAAACGCTTAAAATCACTTCGGCAAACTGCTTTAAGCAGTCTTATTGAGCGTGAGTTAATTCTGTCTGAGTTCATTAAAATGGGAGGCAGAATTAAAGATGAAATCGTCGATCAAGACATACAAAGAATTATAGACGGTGAACCTTTCAACGGCGACCGAAACAAATTTCTTACTGAACTAAGAAAAGCAGGAAGCACAATAAAACGTTACAAAGATCAACGAAAAAAGATTCTTAGTGTGGAGATAATGAAATCGAGCAAGGCAAAAGGCATCAAGTTGGTAACACCTCAAAAAATGCAGGAAACATACAACAAGAATAAAGATCGATTCAGGGAAGAAAGTTTTGCTAGAATCAGAACACTTACAATACGTAAAAATTCAGATGATCCCAAAAAAAGTACAAAGGACCAAAAATTGTTAATTGATACGATTCGTAAAAAAATAAATGATGGTGAAGATTTTTCAGAACTAGCAAAGGAACATTCAGAAGACAGCGTTGCTGAAATAGGAGGTGATCGAGGAGTACTTGGAGAAAACAGCATCGAACTTCGTAGAGATCTAAAGGCTGCAGCTTTCAGTTTAAAATCCAACCAGGTTAGTGAGGTACTTGAAGATAATTATGCGTTTTATTTAATTAAGGCAGAAGACAAAAAACCGGGCAAACTTAAAACTCTCGGCAACGAGGAGGTAAAGGAAGAAATTAACAATCTCGCCTTACTTGACTTACGACGCTCTGCCTATGAAAGATGGATAACCAAGCTTAAAAAAACCGCATCAATTCGCCGTTTCGATAGTAATGGCAAGCTAATTACAAAGTCTTCGGAAGAAAAAAACCTGTAAAAATCTATTATTGGACATACGATTAAAATTTCCCAGTTCTCTGATTTTTTTTTAGAGAAAAATTCACTAAAACCAAAACTAATATACCTATAAAATGAAACGCATCACTCCAGTTGCATTTGCAATAGCTACTCTAGCGATACAATCAGGATCATTCGCTGAGACGGCAAACCAAATAATTAAAAAGGTTACCAAACAATCTGCCCAAGCTGTTGAAGCGTACCTACAAGAAAATCCAAAAGCTGCAGATAAATCTGAAGCAATAGATTTTTTAATTGAATCATATGCCAGGCTTGAAATGAGCGAAAGACAAGCAGAGCTACTAAAAGGTAAGTACACTGAATTGGCTAAAGGAGCTGAACTTGTGCCACAAGAATTTTTTGGTGTATTCCAAGAGTTATTTGGATTACTTATGAAAAATGGATCAAAAGACGGTGCCCTAGCTGCTTTAAATCTAGCCAAAAAAGATATCATTGGTCACCCACAAGCTGAGAGATTTTCTCAGTTTCTAGAACAAATGGGAGGAGAGCTAAATAAACCAGCAATAGGCGATCAAATGGAAATGCAGTTCACTAGCCTTGATGGAAAAGAAGTGGATATTAATAAAATGAAGGGAAAAGTTATCCTGATTGATTTTTGGGCAACTTGGTGTGGACCCTGTATAGCAGAACTTCCAAACGTGATTGATGCATATGAAAAATATCACGATGAAGGTTTTGAAATTATTGGTATTTCTCTAGATAATGCTAAAGACGAAGATAAACTTAAAGACTTTGTTAAGGATAAAAATATGCCATGGCCTCAAGCTTTTGACGGCAAAGGATGGCAAAACTCACTCGCAAAGAAATTTGGAATCACCTCAATTCCTGCAACTTTCCTAATTGGTAAGGATGGCAAAGTCGCATCCACAAATTTGAGAGGACCTGCATTAGGCAAAGCCGTTAAAAAACAGCTTGGATTATAGAAAATAATCACTAAATATTTTACAAGGCGATCTTCTCGAAATGGGAAGATCGCCTTTTTACTTTAGTTGACTAAATTTTTTGAAGCTGTTGTAGTATTTTTTAAATAATTTGATGATTTTCGCATAAAATTTAAAAAAATAGTTATTCCTAAGAGTTTTGTGGTTTATTATGCTCATTCTACCTCAAAATGATCTCCGCTAAAAAAGATCCTGATAAAAAGGAAATTCCTAATTCTGAGGAATCTAGTCTAGATAATGGGACTATAATTCCAAAAATTGAGATAAAAAAACCAGCATCTAAAGCTGCTGGTATGGCCGCCATCATCCAAACCATGAAGTTCATGATTAGAGAGCCTGGCCTTTTAAAGGGCATAAAGGGTCTTCTCAAGATGAATCAAAAGAATGGGTTCGATTGTTCTAGCTGCGCTTGGCCTGATCCATCTGGTCATCGATCCAAAAACGAATACTGTGAAAATGGTGCCAAAGCACTTGCGTCAGAGTCTACACGAAAAAAGATAAACTCAGAATTCTTTAAAAAATATAGTTTAAAAGATCTCTCCAAAAAAACTGATCATTGGCATGAATTACAAGGCAGGTTAACCGAACCAATGTTTAAAGATGTTGGTGAAACTCATTATTCTCCAATTTCATGGAATGAATCCTATAATTTAATCTCTGAGGAATTACAAAATTTAGATAACCCTAATGAAGCCAGTTTTTATACTTCAGGTCGAGCTTCAAACGAAGCTGCATTTGTTTATCAACTAATGGTTCGTTTATTTGGTACAAATAATTTGCCGGATTGTTCAAATATGTGTCATGAATCAAGCGGCGCCGCATTAGTTGAAACTATTGGTATTGGAAAGGGCACCGTAGACCTTGATGACTTTGATCATGCTGACGTAATCTTTGTTGTCGGACAGAATCCAGGTACTAATCATCCAAGAATGTTAAGTGCATTACAAGACGCAGTAAGAAGAGGGTCCACAGTAATTTCAGTTAACCCAATATTTGAAGCTGGACTCAAAGCTTTTGCACACCCTCAGGAAATACGAGGAGCCATGAACTTAGCAATGCCGATCGCAGCGGACCATGTATCTATTAAGCCTGGTGGAGATTTAGCCTTTTTTAAAGCATTAGGGAAATCCATAATTGAAAAGAGTGAAGATGATAAGAGTATATTAGATCATGAGTTTATAAACGATTACACTGACAATTTTGATCACTATAAAAATTCAGTTCATTCAGCTAGTTGGGAAGATTTAATTGAAAATTCAGGTGTCCCAAAAACTCAGATTAACCGCATAGCAAATGTTGTATCGCAATCTAAAGGAATGATTACGTGCTGGGCTATGGGCATTACTCAAACTGAGAATGCTGTAGCCACAATTCGTGAAATTGTTAATCTTCATCTTATTAGAGGCCAAATCGGCAAAAAAGGGGCTGGCCTTTGTCCAGTAAGGGGTCATAGCAACGTGCAAGGAGATAGAACAATGGGAATTTGGGAAAAAATGCCCAAATCTTTTCATGATTCTTTGGACACTCATCTTAATTTTAAATCTCCAAGAGAACATGGTTATGATGTCGTTGAGACTATTCATGCAATGGAAGCTAAGAAGGTTCGATTCTTCATGGCGTTAGGTGGAAATTTTTTATCAGCATCTCCTGATACCGAGAGAACCTCGAAGGCTATAGAGAATTGCTCAATGACTGTACAAATTTCGACAAAGCTCAACCGTAGCCACTGCATAGTTGGTGAAAAGGCTCTAATTCTACCTTGTCTAGTCAGAAGTGAGGAGGATATACAAGAAAATGAAAAACAGATTATTTCGACAGAGAATTCGATGGGAATCGTTCAAAGCTCTCTAGGAATTTTTAAACCAATATCAAATAAACTAAAGAGTGAAATAGAAATTTTATGTAAGATTTCAATGAAGTTATTTCCAGAGAGGAGTGACACTTTCAAGGGATTTTTTAAAAACCATGATCAAATTAGGAATATGATCGAAAAAGTCATACCGGGTTTTGAATCCTATAATTTAAGAGTTAGAGAACGCGGTGGTTTTAGTTTACCCAATGGTCCCAAAAAAAGGGAGTTCGAAACAAAAAATGGTAAAGCGCTATTTACCTCAAATGAAATACTTAAAAATAATTACGGTGATGATATCTTAATTTTACAGACTCTTCGTAGCCATGACCAATTTAATACCACAGTCTATGGATTAGAGGACCGTTACAGAGGAATACATAATGATAGGGATGTAATAATGATGAACGAGGAAGATATGAGATCACGATCCATTGACCCTCTAATGAAAGTCGATGTTGTAAGTTCTTATAAAGGTAAAGAGAGGCACTTAAGAAATCTCAAAGCTATACCATATAAAATGCCGCGTGGGGCTTGCGCTGCATACTTCCCAGAAGCAAATGTCTTAGTACCTTTAGATAAGACGGCGAAAGTCAGCAATACTCCTACATCAAAAGATGTTCCTGTAAGAATCCATCAATCAAGAAACGAAGAAATTTAAATTTATTTATTCTTAGCTTGAGAAAACATCCACTCAAACACCTCGGGATTATTATAACATGGCGTCCAAGCATCATGTTTTATTCCCGAATCTTCAGGATATTCTGTGTACCTAATATTGCCTTTAGCCCTTTCTAATGCGTTGACGATTCCCCTAGTCCACTCAACTCTCACAACTTCATCAGCCTCTCCATGGTGTGTCCAAATAGGAACCTTTTTTATCTTTTTCGCAATTGATGGGTTAGCCCCTCCGCAAATAGGTACTGCAGCGGCAAAAAGTTCAGGGGCAATAGATAATGCTTCCCAAGTACCAAATCCGCCCATCGAAAGACCTGTTATATAAATTCTGTTCTTATCCACTGGCAGATGTTTAATCGACTCGTTCACAAGTTTTATTACGTCCTCAATATACACACCTCGCCAACCCTTATTATCATCAGGGCATTGAGGCGCTATTAGAAAAGATGGGTTATCCTTATAAAATCCTTTTGAAGACAGTTTTCTAGGAACACTAAAGAGTTGCTTTTCGTTATCGCTTCCTCCTGATCCTCTACCGTGAAGAAAAACTACAACTGGATATCGCCTAGTATTCTTTAGTTTTTTACCACCCCAAAACCTAAATTTGAGAGTACCAAATTCCATTTTCTCCCAACTATCATTTAATCGATCTTCAAAAATACCACTAGGTTCTTTCTTCCCGGGACCTTCTACTTCTTCAAGTTTTTGTTTTACCCACTCTCTATCTTCATCAGAGATCTTATCTAGATTAATAGTAAATCGCCTGCCGTCCGAAGTCCGGCGAAGCGTGACAAACTTTTCGGTTCCTGAAATAAACTCAGCTTCTAATTTTTTCCCATTTGATGAAACCCATTCTCGTACCTCCCCCGCCACCGAGAAGAAGGAAAGACTTAAAAAAAATAATAAACCTATAAATCGAGAGAACATAATATTAATTTTATTACATTTCACTGAAACATCTGAAATGCAAATTTATCATTAATTATCTAGGTTAAAGAATTAGTTTCTAACTTAGTTTGAGGGTTATCAGCCCAAGCGCAACCAATAAATAGCAGCGCTGGAATTATAGAACATAACCACAAAATCGACGAATAATTTCCATTCATAGAATATGATGCACCAAATAGAAGTGGCCCTATACCGCTACTTATTACCATACTAGACATTCCGACTCCACTAATAGCTCCTAACCACTTCCTACCAAAAAATCTTGGCCAGACTATTCCAGTGAGACACGCAAAACCGCCACCGGCTATACCATTACCAATGATATAGGATAAGACACCAGCACCACTATCTAAATGAATTACTCCTATAACTGAAACAAATATGGCTGCATTCATAATAGCCAGCAAATACTTTAACCTGACCCGAGAGCTAATAACTCCCATTAATATGTTTGAAGTTACACTAACACCCGCCATAGGAACAAAATACCCAATCACATCAAGCTCATTCCTCCCAAGACTTGAGCCTATAGATATGACATGAAAAGTAACTGCAGTTGTGTATAAAGATATGAAGACAAAAGAAAAATTAAATGCCCAAAAAGCCCAAGTTTTTAAGGCTCGGGAAAGTTCATAGTCAACATGAGCAATTGCATCCTTATGCATTTTTTTCAACTTCTCAACTGAACCATTACCATCCATAACAAGACCACACTCCTCTGGGTTATCCCTAAAAAGAAGCCACCCTAAGCTAGCCATGAAGGCTATCGTCACTATTCCTAATATTCCCCATGCTCCTGACCAGCCGAATTCATCACTCATCCACTTCAATCCACGAGGCGCAAAAGAAAACGAAAAGGCAGTGACTACACCACTCAATGCAAACGCTTTACCTCTATTATTATCAAACCATTTACCAATAGCATTACGACCAGTCATTGTTAGGACACCTTGAGCCGATGCCCTTATCATAAAAAAACCTAAGGTTATAATAACAAATGCAATAACCGATGGAGAAACAGAAACGATCTGATCAAGTAACATTAAAATATTCTTTACCTGACTCAAATAAAGAAGCACTAAACCAGTAGCAAGAGCTGAGTATACGATCATTTTACGCGCACCTATACGATCATATAATCTTCCAAAAAATGGTAAACTAAGACCACTAATTACCGTGCCTAAACAATAGGCAGTACTCAACTGAACTCTACTCAGCCCGAGTTCTTTAATAAGAACATCAGTGAAAACAGAGAAACCCATCGTTTGCCCAGGAATACTAAAGACCACAGCCAAGGTTCCAGCGAGAACAATGACCCACCCATAAAAGAAAGTGAATTTCTTTGGGCTGAAAGGAAATGCAGGGTCCCACTTTCTAGGACCTTGATATTTTGCCTTCTCTGCTTCCCGCATCAAAGACTTTGCTCTATTTAGAGAAAATCGCGACTAACTTTTTAGTCTAATCTTTAATCTCCACTGATCCAATCTCAACTCTTACTGATCCAGGATCCCAATCCTCAAGAGCGTCTAAATTAATATCAAAGAAGTTTTTTTGATCCGTGGACCAAATCTCTCCAGGTTGAAGAGATTTAACACTACCTTCAGGCGTTCCATGCCAACTAATTGGTGTGAATTCAGTTTCATAAACAACTCCACCCTCCTTATTTAAAAAATCACAATTAACTCTAGCGTATTTAATTCCTAAATCGCTATTATTTCTCAATTCAAATGAGAAATTAACTATTCCTTGATCATCTCTTTCACTTTTCAAATTAATGACCTCCATCTGACTCATAACGAGTTGCTTTGCTGTTGAATCTATTGCTTCAATAAACTCAGGATTTTCCATAATTTCATCCATTGCTTCACTAAACTCAGGATTTTCCATAAGGGCCTTAGTTGTAACAATGGGTAATGCAATAGATACAAAAGTCAGAGCTAATCCAATAATAGGTAGCGTCAGACCTTCCTTTTTTGTCGCAAATGGAAAAATAAAACCAATGACTCCTAAAATCAAAGCCAATCCAGAAATAGGGTAAGCTATAAAACCAATAAAAGGGATCCAGCCAATAAGTAGAGCAATGCAGGCACAAATTGTTGCTGCTAATCCTAGACCAAATGCTGTCTCACATCTATTAGATTTGGAACCTGTAACTTTAGTATCTTTGGGGAATTTCGGAATTTGAGATTTATTTTCGCCCCAGCTAGGATCTTGATTATCAGCCATATTCTATACCCTCAATTCCGGTTAATTTTTAAATCTAAAATTCAAACCGATTATCAACTTTCTCTTCTTCCTCTTCTTCTTCCTCTTCAGTTTCTTGATTTGATTTACTCTTAATCAAGGTCTGATCATCTGAAGAGAGTTTAGTTATATCGTAATTGAAAGTTCTACCATTAGAGAACCTGAACTTACCCGTATTCCCCTCCAAAGTTATGAGTGCAGCTTTCAAAGTTTTACCTTTATCATTTGTCCACAACCTTTCTTCAATTAAGTACTTTGGCTTAGCAAAAATTGATGACTCATCAGTAGGTGATGAGTCTTCTTTGACTTCTTTAAGAGCCGTCTTTATTGCTTTCTCTGCTTGGTTAGGATGCCCAGTAAAAACGAGATCTCCTTTAACATCGAAAACAGCCATATGAGGTATTGCATTGCTAAGGCTCGGTCCAGCTATCCCTTTCGTCACAGTAAACTTGAGATCATGTTCATCAATGACTTCCTTAATTTTTTCATCATTACTTCCTTGGACTTCAGCTCCTACAAGAACCATTCCCTTTTTAGCATATTTTCTGTCCATCTGAACCAGATGGGGCATTCCTGCAATGCAAGGACCTCACCGCGTTCCCCAGTACTCTATGACCACAACCTTTCCATCAAGTTTACTCAGTTTACGCTTGTCTCCAGAAACGTGTTCACCTAACTCAAAATCTGATAGCGTATGCTTAGCCTCCTGCGCATTAGAGATTTGAAAGAAAACAGAGCTAGCGGTCAAAAAAGCGATAAAAAAAGTAAAACGTTTCATGATAGTGTTAGTATAAACCTTGAATGGATCAACAGTCCAAAATATTTTGAATTAATTTATTATCCACAATTTAAGTATTACTTCGAAAATACAGGATATTAAAGAGTAATTTATCAACTTTCTTACACCCATTTTGGGAGTAAGCACTGGTGAACCTGCTCTCTAACAATTATTTTCCTGCATAATTTTCAAACAATTGATATAACAATTGAAATTCCATATTAAAAAATGATTATTCGAACTCTTATTACATTATTCCTTGCTTCACATCTATTTGCAGATGAATCCAAGAAAAAGGATAGCTTACCGTTATTCAACGGAAAGAATTTGACAGGTTGGACCACGCAAGGATCAGCAAAATGGAAAGTCATTGATGGAATCATTAAAGGAGGGCAAGACGGTAATCCTTCGAAGAGCGGGATACTCTTATCAGAGAAAGTCTTTAAA
>Ga0163111_10001361_pt1 | contig 15059 bp, 20 predicted proteins | sample CRUFie1St18metaG_FD_109645 | JGI IMG/M metagenome (GOLD analysis project Ga0163111, IMG submission 109645) | Marine microbial communities from the Costa Rica Dome - CRUD Field 142mm St18 metaG | ecosystem: Environmental > Aquatic > Marine > Oceanic > Photic zone | place: Costa Rica: the Eastern...
ATAGACTTAAAATAGATTTAAAGAGAAAGATGTATGGCAGAGTATAGTTTTGATGTTCAGAAGTTATATTTAGAAATGTTTTTAGCAGATGCTGAATCATTTGCTAGAGCATCTAACATTTTTATTCCAAAACATTTTGATAGAAAATTACAACCAGTTGCAACATTCATTAAAGATTATGTAGAAGAATACAAGGTTATGCCAGAGGTTGATCAAGTTAATGCCAAGCACGATATTAAATTAAAAGGTGCACAGGATTTAGATCCATCTCATTTCAATTGGTTATTAGATGAATTTGAAACATTTTCTAGACACAAGGCACTCGAAGGTGCAATACTTCAATCTGCAGATTTACTTGAAAGAGGCGACTATGCTCCAGTAGAGGATATGGTCAAAGATGCAGTGAACGTAGGACTAACACGTGATCTAGGTACAGACTACTTTGATGATCCAAAAGGTAGGTTAGAACTTTTAAAAAGTTCAAACGGACAAGTCAGCACAGGTTGGCCTAATCTCGATAAGAAACTGTTCGGTGGATTTAATCGAGGAGAACTAAACATTTTTGCAGGCGGATCAGGTGCAGGTAAAAGTTTGTTCTTACAGAATCTTGCAGTGAATTGGGCACTGGCTGGCTTGAACACAGTTTACATATCTTTTGAATTATCTGAGGTACTTGCGGCTATGAGGATAGATGCTATGACAACCAACATTCCAACAAAGAACGTGATGAAATCCATGGACGATGTTGAGATGAAAGTTAAGATGTTAAAAAAGAAATCCGGAAACTTGCAACTAAAATATTTGCCAAGTGGTAGCACAATACTCGATATAAAAACTTATATTAAAGAATTAGAACTTAAAAACAAAAAGAAAATAGATTGTATACTGATTGATTATCTTGATCTAATGATGCCAAAATCTAAAAGAGTATCGCCAGCAGATTTGTTTATAAAAGACAAATATGTGTCAGAAGAACTAAGAAATTTTGCAGTAGAATCTCAAATGTTATTAGCAACTGCATCGCAGTTAAACAGAGCAAGTGTTGAAGAAATTGAATTTGACCATTCTCATATAGCAGGTGGATTATCTAAGATACAAACAGCAGATAACGTAATTGGTATCTTTACATCAAGAGCCATGAGAGAACGTGGAAGATATCAAATACAATTTATGAAAACTAGATCTAGTTCAGGTGTTGGACAAAAAATAGATTTAGAATTTGACGTGGACACTTTGAGAATAAGAGACTTGGCAGACGATCCAGAGTATAAACAATTTGATAAACAAAGAAGTTCAATTTATGACTCACTTAAACAGAAATCAAAAGTTACGCCAAATAATCCAGTAACTCCAAATACACCAAAAGACGCAAGAAGTGACGATAACATAGATCCAACTAAAGGCGACGATGTTGGCAAAGTGAGGGCAACAGTTGAGGGTACAAAACTCAGACAACTGCTCAACGAACTACACTCAGACGAAGAACAATAACCAAAAAAACATTTCCTATAATATACGCAGATAAATATATTTGCTCAAGGCAATAACAGGCAAACATAAAAGCATAGGCAATGAAAAAAGATAAAGAACTGAACGACATAACTAGGCTGTACGATAGATTTATTAGGCAAGTACCAGGCACAGAGGAATACACTCAAAGGCTCGCTGAAGAAACTCAAATCATCCTTCAACTACGTTTCGTAGACTACTTCATTCAAATATGTGATATACTGGCAATAACTAGAGACATACCTCATATGACTCGTGGTTCTGCTGGTTCTTCGCTTGTCTGCTATCTGCTAGGCATAACAGATGTAGATCCTGTGCAGTGGGGAATACCTGTTGCACGATTCTTAAATCCACACAGAGATGACCTCCCTGATGTCGATATTGATTTCCCCCATTATCGTCAGGAAGAAGTGATGAATAGAATATTTGATCGTTGGCCCGGACGTAGTGCTAGAATATCCAATTACGTGCTCTATCAAGATAAGTCGGCAAGACGTGAAGCGGCAAAACGATTAGGTGCAAAAGGTAATCTCCCTCGCAGGTTTACATATGAATCAGTTGGTGTTGATCCAACCGAAGCAAAAAGAATAGAACGTAAACTGAAAGGCAAGAAAAGATGCATATCAAAACACTGTGGAGGAATATTAATGTTTACAAGACAATTACCAAAATCTTTATTCACGGCAGAAAATCAAATACTGCTAGACAAGAACGAAGTGGAGGACCTAGAACATCTGAAAGTAGATGTTTTAGCCAATCGTGGTTTATCTCAACTCATAGAAGTAGATCCAACAATGAAGTTAACAGACTATCCAGAAGAGGATTCTGCTACGTCGGACCTATTGTGCAGAGGAGACGTGCTAGGAGTGACACAGGCAGAAAGTCCGGCCATGAGAAGACTGTTCCGAGCAATACAACCAAAGAGTAGAAAAGATTGTGTATTCGGCACAGCACTAATAAGACCTGTTGCTATATCCGGACGTAAGAAGGCAACAATGTTTCACGATTGGTCGCAGGAACGTATGAGTGATACAATCGTATACGAGGACGATGCCATAGACAGAATATCAGAAGTATTGAACATAGACAAGTATGAAGCAGATATGTATCGTAGAGCATTTGCCAAAAAGAACGAAGAAAAAATAATGGACTTCATGACTAGACTAGGAAACCATCCACGTAAAGATGAAATTATTTCTATGTTACAATCTCTATCAGGATTTGGATTGTGTCGTGCTCATGCTGTAAATTTAGGTAGATTAATATGGGCATTAGCATATCAGAAAGCACATAACCCAGAAAAATTTTGGAAGGCTTGTTTGAAACATTGCCACGGCTCATATAAACGTTGGGTATACAGAACAGAAGCCAAGAGAGTTGGTATAGAAGTTGTAACACCTAGTAAGTCTGACAAGTGGGACACACCTCAATTCCAATACAGGAAATACGGTTGGTGGAGCAATGACAATTTTATGCCGGGTATGTATGTGAAAGAATTATACTTAGATAAAGTAGAGTTTGCAGGCATGATAGCAAACGGGAGAGTATTCCGTGGCGACAAAGGCAAGTATGTAACGTTTTTAACGTTAGGTGTTGGAAACGGGCAATACATAGATGTTACAATCAAGAAGGCATTCGCCTACAGTGATCACGATGTTGTGTGGGGACAAGGAACAATAAGACATTCAAATAATTCCGACTATCTCGAGTGTTACGATTACCAAGGGTATAGCATAGAAAAATTCAGCAGAGCGTAAGCGTCAATTTTTAGTTTGCGTAAATTTTAGAAAAGCGAAAGCGTCTTTTTGCGTAAGATGGTCTATAGACCGTAGTCTTTTTGACCTCCTGCCCGTTCTATGTCTAATGTTAAACAATGCCAACCACCGTCGAAGAAGAACCTATTCCTGAACGGACAGAATATTGGTTCTAAATTATGCTTACGCAAATAGGTGGTCAGTTGTGGACTGTCACTGTTAACTACAACGTGCTTGTCGTCTAGCACCAAACAGTTAACATCAAATATAGTTTCCTCAACTTCACCTGTCATGTTGCCCAAGTACTGTTCGACAAAGTGTGTGAATTCTGAATTATCCTCGAGTCCTGGCACCCACCATTTACCTCTGTTTACGTCTTTGAGTTTGATCCATTTGTTAACAGAACTCCAGTTAGGATCTTTAAAGTATTCAATTTCCCAACCCGGAAATGATGCTTGTAGGTTGTTTTGTTTTACCCAGTCCGCCGCAATAACCACACCTGGTTTAAGCACAGAGAATATACTGTCGTTGTGTCCACCTAACGCAATTTCTCTGTAATCAAATGCAGGATACTCGGAGGACATTATGTCTTTGATGTCTGGAGTTTGCCACACGTCCACAAGACAGTGTTTGCCTATACGTGTTATGTTAGGTGCACAGAAACCTGGAACTCTGTGTTTCTCGTTTATCTGTTCTATCTCTGCTGGCGTTAATTGATCATATTGTGTTTTATCGCCAAATCCTTTTGCCTGGCCAAAACGTTTTAACCAACTTGTTATACTTTTTTTAGTTCTACGTCCTGATATTATTCCGTCCAACACCTTGAAGTTACAGTTGTCCTCGCCAAACCATTCTGTGTAATAAGGTCTCAACATCTCTACGGTGAATGCGTGTTCGGTGACAAACACTTTGTTGCCCATCACTATTGTTTCATCTCTGACCTGCAGAGGAGGTGCTGGCACTAGATTGGTTCTGGTCATTTCGTCCTGTTGTGTGAATCCTATACGACCGTCCTTGTCTATGTAATCCATTATGGAAGGTTTATATCCCATATCATTTGGATGTGTTTGTAATACTTTGATACCATGAGATTCTATTTTGGTTTTGAATGCTTCTAGGTCTTCTTGTGTTTCTTCAAATACTTTTTTTAGGGCATACTGTATCTTTTGATTTTTAATTGCATCAAAGAATGTGGTATCGAACACACTGCCTAGTATTAAAGTTTTTAGGGAAGAAAACTCGTCCCAACTGTTTACTTTATATGTCATCTGGAAAGTCTCTGTATAAAAAATGTTGTATGGTTTCCTTGTCTACGAGTTGGTTGAAAGATACGTGTGCCTCGTCTATGTCTTTTTCATTACGCAACACAGAAGTCATTGCATCATCAAGTTGTTGCATATTATCAAATTCCATCATGATGTGAAACTCTGGTAAATCCATTGATCTGAAACCTAATTTGGCTCGAGTCAAACGGAAACTCTTCATTTTGCCCAAAGCAACCAGACCGTCCAAAAACTTACGCATCTTTTTTGCAAAGTCATATGCGTCAACATCTTTGTGGTGATCTGCCCAAATGTGATAGATATCTGCCATGTGTCCTTTAAATATATTATAACAGAGATATTTAATGACAGCAACCGATGATGTGAAAAAATGGATAAGTGAGTTTGTTACCAAACCAAATCCGGTGTTTGGAAACTTGCCGCCATGCCCTTTTGCCCAGAAGGCCATCCTCGACGACAAAGTAGAGTTCCTGGAACTGGACGGCGTTGCTGATTATCCAACACTGTATGGACACATCTTTAACTTTGATTTTGAAACAAAAGATGTATTATGCATGATAGCACAGCCGGATCATTTCACAGCAGATGAGACTGTGAAACTTGCAGAAGACCTTAACAACCATTTTATGCGTGATGATATTGTTGTGTTGGAGGACCATCCAGAGATAAAAGAGTCTGTCAAAGAAGTTCAACTCAATAATGGAACTTACATCTTGTTCCTTGTGCAGAGTCTCAGTAAACTTAATAAATTTGCAGATATGTTACGCAACACCGATTACTACAAGAACTGGGATCCTAACTACGAAAAAGAAGTGACTGGACCTTGGAGACGTCCTTCAAAGTAGTTGTACGAGAATCACTCCTACATAATTTTTGATATTGTTTTTTAGATTTTGACCAATATGTTCCCGTCCACCATTCAAAATTTTTCTGTTTGCTTTTGTAACTAGATGATGACTCGTAGCCAGAACCTAGGTAATAATGATATGCATTTCTGTCCTTTGCCCACTTTATTTCCATATCGAGAGTAATCTGAGATATTGGATGTGTATTACAGTGTAAGCATGATTCGTAAGCGGCGAATATAACCTCGTCAAAGTCATCTCCCAACTGTTGTGTGTAACGTCCAAACGTGTCTTCCTGGTAGGTATATGATTTAAGTTTAGTGAATCCAACTATGTTGTCCATTTCTTTTACATAAAAAATTAAGAAACTATCACGTTTGTTCATGTATGCAAAAGGATCGTATTCCATTTTGTATCCTTTACGTTTCATGTACTGCCTGTAAATGTTTGGCAATCCAAGCAACTTTACAAGATCATTTGCTTCAATATGCTTTAATCTAATTTCCTCGTTGTCTAGTTTCCAAGATTTAAACCTCGGTTCCCAATCTTCCAGTGCTACCCTGGTTGAACGAGATTGATAGAAAACTTCTTTATCGTTAATAGGATTATCCAATGCCAACCACCCTCTTTCGATCGCTTCGGTCTCTTCGTCTGGTTCTACTACCGCAAGTGGGCGGCATATTACAAGATCCTGATCCTCTTGTTTGCCTACAGTGTGATCGAATATTAGTTCCATAGTAATACCTGTTAAATATGTATTTAAGTTATGAAAACGAAGACTATTAAAGATTGTTGGTGCTATTATCCGTTCGACGGTATGACTATTGACCCTACGGGCAAGGTTCAGCCTTGTCCCATGTGGAGCAATCATCCAGGTCACACAATCATGGAAATGTCCACAGCAAAAGACATGACTGCACCAGAAGTTTTTAACAGTAAACGTTTGAACGAAATTAGAAAAACCATGCTATCGGGTAAAGAAGTTGACTCATGTCACTCTTGCTATCGAAACGAAGAAAGAGGATTTAAAAGTAGAAGGCAAAGAAAGATTGTTGCGGAACTAGGTAAAACAGAATTAACCAATACCATTGCAATACAACATAAACCTAGATTAAAACACATCGAATTAAATTTTAGTAATACTTGTAATCTTGCGTGTGCTATGTGTAATCGTACACACAGTTCCGGGTGGATGCAACAAGATAAACTGATGCCACCAAGCCTGGAAAATAAAATTAGTTCCATCTATAAAGCGATAGGAACACCTAGAGAAAATTTTAAACCATATGCGTTGAGTGATAAGTTTGTTCAATCAATTGTTGACAATATACTTGAGTATAAAAGCATATTGATTAAAGGCGGCGAGCCTCTTTACGATAAACGTTGTATTGCTTTTTTACACAAAGTTGCTGACCTGCACCCAACAGTAAAAACTGTAATTGTTAGTAACATAACAACATTAACTCCTCGCATGATAGACACATTAAGCAAACTAAAAAACTTAGAATTAAATTTTAGTATTGATGGTATTGGATCTATATACAACTGGATACGAGGATTTGATTGGAACGAAGTTGATAAAAATTTTAAAACTTTAATGCAGTTAGGAAACGTGTCGATTGATGTTAACGTAACAGTTAGTTTGTGGAACATACATCTTCTAGCAGACATGATAAAACACTTTTCTCAGTTTAGGCCTGCATCTAAAAGATATTTTATGTCATTCCACGTAGTATATGAACCATGGATGCACTGCTCTTTAAGTGATGACGAATTAAAAAATCATTTTCTAAATGATATAAAACCAGAAATGGAACAATGGACATTTGATAAGCATAGACACATGGGTTTTCATCAATCAGATATAGATAATCTTGAACGTCACATACAGTCTAGTGATTTAAGATACGGAACTCGTCAAGAAATGACGACGCTGGCCAAAGAGTGGATCACATGGTTAAACAGTGTGCGGAACATGAAACTAGAAGACGAAGCACCACACATTAGAAGGTTACTCATTAATGGATAAAGATAAACTGAACAGTCTCATTGATAGAAATGCACTTCGTAAAAGACCATTAACCTCAAAAGAGGTAATGCGATTTATATACACTATAGAATACAAAAATTTACCGTGGGGTACAATACACAACGATTATCTAACAACGTTTGATAAGTGGATACATGATCATAAACTAATCGAGTTTGCTGGTTTAGATAAGTTTGAAACGCGAAAAGTCACACTCGGTGTTACCCATGCAATCAACGATCTGCATATGTTGAATCCCGGAAGAGTTGTTATATTCGACGGAGAATTTTTTTATCATCAAATATTATTTCCAAATATAAAAATTAAGAGCATAAAAGAATTGCAAGACGGAGATGTGCTATTAATTTCTACTCCTTTTTGCGGTGAAGGATATAACGTACATCCTCAAATGACTGACATACTAGCAACCTGTCTGGCAAAAAATATTCCAGTACACATTGATGCCGCTTGGTATCCTTGCAGTAGAGATGTTAGTTTTAATGTGGATCATCCTGCCATACACTCTGTGAACTTTAGTTTGAGTAAAGCATATGGTATAAGTGAACATCGATGTGGTATACAATACTCACGGCAACCAATGGGAGGACATATTGACTACATGAATGACCAAGATTCGCACCCTGCGATCAACAATATGTACACAGGATTAAAATGTATGAACAAGTTTGGTGTAGATTATTTCTGGAACAAGCACGGAGAACACTACAACACCATCATCAATGAGTGTAAAAATTTAGCACCATCGCCAGCAATACACGTGGCATTTTCTACAGACAATAGCGGAAAAATTCTTAAAGCGGTTCCTACAAAAGCGGCAATAGAATACCTAGCAACATAATTTAAATACAATCTGGCGCAGAGATTAACACAGACAATCTGCGCCTATTCCTAACTTAAATATATAAAATGAGTAACAATTATCACGAACAACCTCCTAAAGTAACACGTATTCAATGGTTATTTGCAAATGTCTGTAATTATGACTGTTCGTATTGTCCAAAAATTTTGCATTCGAGTGCTGTAAAGTTTCCAGACGAAAAAATACTGACAGATGCAATTCAATACACAGTTTCGTCTTTAAGAATGATTGACCGTGAACCGGCTTTTGAATTTGTAGGCGGAGAGCCAACGCTGAACCCTGCACTACTCGCCATGTGTCAAAGAATGGGTAATCAACAACTTAAAAATAAACTTACAACCAACGGATCTGCTTCTCTCAAATGGTTCGAAGAACATTATCATTATTTTTCTACAATAGAAATAAGTTATCACGTAAAATGGGCAGACAGGACGCACATAGAAGAACTTGTAGATTTTTTAATGGCACAGGAGGACGAAGAAGGAAATAAAAAAGTTCAAGTAAGAATAATGATGCATTGTACTAACCAAGACGACGAGTGGGCAAGTGCTATTGACACATACCAGTTGTTCAAGTCAAAAGGATATCCTGTAGAACTTAAACTGTTATATTCAAACTTCACACGAGGATTTCAATACTTTCCATACAAAACATATCAATTAGATTATTATTTTAAAGAGAGAGGTGAGGATTGGGATCCGGAACAAACAATGTATCTCGGCAATTTGAAATATGATGGTGTGGCTAGAGCAAGACACGATATTACAAAAGAGGATGTTGACAAAATAAGCAAAGACAAACCAATCAAAGAGAACTGGAATTTTAATGGTTACAGATGTAATGCAGGTGTTGACCAATTTGTTATTGATCAAAAAGGAAAGGTCTGGCGTGGTTGGTGTGGCGAGGATCAGAGTTTAGGAAATGTTTTATACAGAAATGTTTCGTGGCAAAATAATGCGTGGAAATGCACAAAACCTGTGTGCCGAAATGGCTTCGACCAGATGGCGACCAAGTTTAAATAGTTGACAATAACCAAACAATAAATTATAATAAAGTATGAGCAAAGAAACAATCACCGAAGTAAAACATCTTACTGAACATTTATTTTCATTTAAAACTACACGTAGTCCAGGCTTTAGATTTGAAGCAGGACAATTTACTATGATAGGTTTAGACAACACACCCAAACGTGCATATTCAATGGTCAGCGGTCCTGCAGATGATTATTTAGAATTTTTATCTATTGTTGTTGAGAACGGACCTTTAACCTCGGAACTTGTTAAAATAAAAGTAGGTGATACTATTAACATTGGCAAAAAGGCAGTTGGAACTTTGATCACTGACTCGTTAACAAAAGGAAAAAATCTTTGGTTGATAGGAACAGGCACAGGTATTGCACCTTTTGTAAGTATTTGTAGAGACGCAAAATCATATACAAAGTTTGAAAAGATTATAGTATGTCATACTGTCAGAACAAAAAACGAACTTGCCTATTATGATTACTTCTTTAACTTAACAATGCAAAATATGATCCAATATTATCCAACTGTAACAAGAGATAAAGATTGGCCAAACATAGGAAGAATTACAAATTTAATCTACGACAATACTGTGTTTAAAAATTTAGAACTTCCGAAATGGAACCCTGAAACTGATGCTGTCATGCTTTGCGGATCAACAGACTTCAATAAAGAAATGATGACTTATCTAAATAACGGCGGTTGGATAGTTGGAACATTGGGCGAACCCGCAACTTACGTATACGAAAAAGCATTCGTTGGATAGAGTAAATACTGACATATATGTCAGTAACTCAAAGATATAATCCTCAGAAATTTAGAGGCGACAATACCAAAACGGTATGTGCCGCTTTATACAAACACACGAATATTCGTGCCGACGGAAATGCTTATGCCTGTTGCCGAAGTTCGAAGCCTATCACAAAAGTTAACGGTGATTTATCTTCGTTGCTTCACTCGAACGAATATGAAAATTTAAGAAAAAAGACAGAACGAGGAATTAAATTAAGCGATTGTTCAAAATGTTACCTAGAAGAAGAGCATGGTAAATTTAGTATGCGTCAAAAATTTAATAAAGATTATGGTAGGGACAAACAGATTGATCTTGAATTGCTAGAAATGTATGCAAACAACATTTGTAATTTGACTTGTATCATGTGCTCAAGTGAATTTAGCAGTGCCATCTGGGCCAAAGAAAATCCCGGCCGCCCAGTAAAAGAAGGTACTGAAGCAATAAAACATATTCCAAAATTACCTGATACTGTCAAGAAAATAAGATTCATGGGAGGCGAACCTTTCATGACCAGTACGCATAGAAAAATTTTACAAACAATGAAAGATGTTGATCTTAGGAATCTATATGTTGAATACACAACCAACGGTCAGTTTATGCTTAAACCAGATGATCATGCATTACTGAGTAGATGTAACAAGGTGGTAATTGATGTAAGCATTGATGCGTTTGGTGGATTGAATTCTATTGTGAGGGAAGGTGCCGATTGGGAAAAAATAGATATGTTCGTTGACGATATAATAAAAAACACAAAATATATAATTGGTGTTCACACCACTTTACATAATAAAGGGTGGAAAAATTTTGACAAACTTGCAAAATGGGTAGAATCAAAAAAGCGTATGTATATGGATCTACGTAAGTCTCATAATATACGTGGTTTTTACTGGGAGGTTTCTCCTGTAACTAATCCAAAGAATTTGTGCGTATCTCGTTTGTCTGAGACTGATAAAACAAAACTAATGGAGTGGATAACACGTTATGACCCTCTATTGGTTAGTAGTCAACAGCATTACATTAAAAATATACTTAATTCCGGTAAATAAACGTATTAAACTGTTATATAACAGATTATAGGAGATTACATTATGCTAATGATTATAAAGATGACGGCGCCACAAGAACCAACAAGAGAATGGTCAGATTCGATTCAGTTCGCACGTGGAACGCAAGATTCTACAATAGTAACAAATTACAAAAATGCAATTACACACACGCCGAGAGACTTTAGATCTATTAGATGGATGAATGCTGATAACAAAACAATGTGGCAAATCATCATTGGAACTCAAGCATGGTGTGAAAGCGAGTGGAATAACTATTTTAAACCTCACGTAGATGCAGGTAAATTAACTGCTGAAAAAGTTGTTGAGCAACAAGTAACAATGCCAATCGGTGGTGATGGTAAAATAGCATGGAACACACTACCTAATTCTGAAGCAGGCGGTATCATGGAAAAATTAATTGAAGAACTTGGTGCTGACTGGAAAGACTCTGCTTTAGAAGGTTCGTTTGATTGGACACAATTTGAAGAGTGGCCATCAAATTTTCCAGGGTAATTACTAAACATTATTAAATTAAACAACGGGTATGATTCAGTATGGGTATACATCACACATACAAATCTCAGCGGGGAGAACGTGCAGAACGCAAACAAGCAAAACAGGAAGAGTTGCGTAGAAAATCTGATGCTCGTAAGGCACGTAAAAAATTAGCACAACAAAAAGACACAGTGGTTGTACCCGAAGATCAAATTATAACGTTAGATTTTTTAACTAATCCAAACAATAAATAGTATTATGAAAACAAAAGAATGTAAAGAATGCGGTTGCACTTGTCCGTGTGACGAAAGTTGTAACTGTCCAGATTGTTGTAACTAATACGGATACTTTTTAAGTAACTGATTCCTAATAAACAATTCTATAAATTTTATAGGATGAGTACCTTCGAGTACTTTTCTATACTTCATGAATGCAATAGTCAAATGTTTTGTTTCACCATAAAATTCTAACGTTGCTCTTGAACGCATATGTCTCACTGCAAGAGCATTATTCTCATACAAATAATTTACAAACGGAGACTCTTTTATTAGAAGTTTCTTTCCTAGTTCAGGAGGGAGATTCTCGTTGTGCCTTTTAAGTCGCACAGTAAAAAATTTTTTCATTGGCATAATAATGGTGGACCGAATGGGAGTCGAACCCACGACCTCCTGAATGCAAATCAGGCGTTCTCCCAACTGAACTACCGGCCCACTAGTAATTATAAATGATAATGGCGGTCCCTAGGAGAATCGAACTCCTCTTTCATGGATGAAAACCATGTGTCCTAACCGATAGACGAAGGGACCACGTGGCGGAGCATACGGGATTCGAACCCGTGGTCTTCGCCGTGACAGGGCGACGTGTTAACCGCTACACTAATGCTCCGTGAGTGGCGGAAGAGGTGAGATTCGAACTCACGAATGAATTGCTCCATTGCCGGTTTTCAAGACCGGTGCTTTCAACCGCTCAGCCACTCTTCCAAAACTTGTATTACCAAAAACACCAAAAACACCAAAAGAACCATGTGATGTCGCACAGTGAAATTTGGTGCCCCCAGAAGGACTTGAACCTCCAACCTACTGATTACAAATCAGTTGCTCTACCAGTTGAGCCATGGGGGCATAATTTTACAATGACAGTCTAACAAGAAAATATAAAGCACCACCAACAATTCCTGAGACTGCTAATATTCCTGCGACATAATAAAATGTTTGCATATGCTTTTATACTACACTATAAACCGCCTTTAGTCTACCGTTTAAACGTGCATAGAGCAACGTACAGTGGTGGTAAAAGACTATCTGGAGTAGTTATACAACAGCAATAATAGACGTATATAATCGCTTATTTAAACACGTAAAAAATGCATACCAGGTATGCACATTTTGTATAAATAAATACTTTAACGTTCATCCTACGGGACGGAAGTAGGCTTATGCCGAAGGAACGCACCTAACTCTAACAAAGGAGGGTGTCATGGGACGATTCGATCACTTACATAAACTTTACCGTGAGACAAAAATGAAAGAAAGAAGCGATCATGTTTTGGCTTCATCTAGACCGGTAGTAAAAGTAAATGGTAATGGTACATCAGGATATAGGATTAAGCAAGGTCCAAACAAGGGCAAAGTTGCTGGTCATGTATCTGTTACACATAAAAACGGTAGGATCTAATTACCACCGGTTGCAATTACCAACAACATATAGTATACTATAAAAGTGAGATTAACATTTTTAAATAGTGCTATGGATAATTTTTTAAATTCAAAAAAGTTTGTTTTTATTCTTGCGATCATGCTTTTGTGTGCAGGCCTATCTGGTTGTGCTAAACCAAAAGCAAATGTTGATGAGGATAAACTTGGTGCTATTGGTAATATGCTTGGATGTATGTTCAATCCTTCACTTTGTGAAAAGGGTAAAGTTCCTAAAGACGACGAAGATGAATGGAACGAATTAACAGAAGAAACTAATTAAATTTCCAATCTATCAGGATTAAAATCTAAACCTTCTAACTCTTTTGGTTTGCCTAATGGGTATGATGGTTCTATGGTAAACTCTTCTCCAGTTTCATCGTTCTTACATCCTGCTAACAACCAATCCCATTTGAAGTCTCCTTTGTTAACAAAATCCCATAGGACATCATAAGTTCCGTTGCCTCTAGTTTGTAAAAGCAATTCCGCTTTACACTCTTCCATTGTATCAAATGTTTGTCCCATTCTGAATGTTTGTTGAGTGGCTACCGGATCTTGTGTTATGAGGTAGGCAAGAATTAAAATTTTGTACATATTACTTTTTTGTTTTATGTATATCTAATAAATGTTGTGTTGGTGTTTTTCCTGTTGCTTCATGAACACCAAAATCTATTGCACTGGATATCGCACTTCGTTGGTAATTGCCAGTTGTTACTCCTGTCACTGTACTTGTTGATAAACTTCCAATCAGTGGCAAAGAACAACCTTGTAAAAAGGTTAATGCAACCATTATTATAATTGCTCTATTCATAAATTTTATTTATTGGGTATAAACTTACAATCTTCTTCGTTTGCTTTTATACCTTCTTTATTTGAATAAACCCAAACGTGTGACCAAATAACTTGATCATCAGTTACCTTACATTTCTTACCAAATGATATTCTGGGGTCTTTAATAGGCGTACAACCTACAAAAAGCATTAAAGTTATTAATCCTAATATAAATCTCATATACGTATTTATTATATACGTATATTTAAATTGTGTCAAGCCACCTAAAAACCAGGTAAATACAGGTGTATATGGAATATTTTGAATTACCACAGTTACGGGTGGATAGCAAAGCAAATATTGATGCTATCAATAAACTCGAGCCATACTTCAGACCTGTGTCTTTGAAACCAGAAGGACATCAGGTTGTATATGAGGGTGTGACGGAAGATGCCAACCCTGACGACTGGGTATACTACCAAGACTTAGATCACGATGCAGATTTTGATTCTAATCCTTTGGTAGAAAAAATATGCCAAGATGCTTGTAGGATTTTAAATCTGCCTCGAGACAAAGTTGTTAGAAGGCAGTATACTAAAATGAATCCTGGATGGTCTTTAAATATACATCGTGATGTTGCAAGACAGGTTGCTCTACTAGTAGAGTTTGTTGATGCAAAAGGAGACATCACGTGGTATGACGACAAGAGAGAACCAACTAAAACTTTAGTGTACGGTCCTCCCGTTGTTGTTAACACAAAGCAGTTGCATAGTGCAAGGGCCAACGGAATCAAACGATACGGTTTTCAGATTGATTTCGATTATAACATGAACATCGACGAAGTGTATGAGTACTATAAAACTTCGCCTGAGTTCTTAAATTAGGAGAAAACAAATGATGAATTGGTTAACAAACAGATCTAAAGAAAGAACATCATGGGACGG
>Ga0163111_10001362_pt1 | contig 15058 bp, 10 predicted proteins | sample CRUFie1St18metaG_FD_109645 | JGI IMG/M metagenome (GOLD analysis project Ga0163111, IMG submission 109645) | Marine microbial communities from the Costa Rica Dome - CRUD Field 142mm St18 metaG | ecosystem: Environmental > Aquatic > Marine > Oceanic > Photic zone | place: Costa Rica: the Eastern...
GCAAAGCCGCGATCAATGATCGCCATTTCAATATTCTTGATGGTTACTGCAGGGTCAGTAATGCCCAATACACAGGCCCCTTCGCATGGCGCTGGGCATACGCGGCCGGTAAATTCCGGGAAGTTATTCGTCTTATGCAATCGATCCAGCGCGTCGCGCCATTGATCCCGAAATACCAAATCATTCCATTCAGGGATGAGATTGTGGACAGGACAGCCCTCTTCCGATTGGCAAAAAGGAATACCGCAATCCATGCAGCGGGCGCCCTGAGTATTGAGGCGCTCGATGTCGTGATCCGTATAGATTTCGTTGAAATCCAGTAGCCGCTCCTCTGGCGGGCGGTACGGAGCCGCATTGCGTGGAAATTCTATGAAGCCGGTTGGTTTACCCATATTGTTATTCTTTATACCTGTCTAAATCTGTGCTGTTTCTTAGCCGGCGCTGAAACGTTGCTCGCGCTGAGCCAGTACGCGCTTGTAATCTTTGGGCATGACTTTGACGAAGCATGCCATTTGTTTGTCCCAGTCATTAAGCACTGCTGCAGCCACTGTGGAGCCGGTGAACTCTGCATGATTGCTGATGAGTTGCTTCAGCTCGGCAATATCGTCGTCAGCTACTACGGGGTCTAGGTCGACCATTTCGGCGTTGCAATTGCCGGCAAATGCGCCCTCAGGATCCCAAATGTAGGCTATACCTCCGCTCATGCCTGCAGCAAAGTTACGCCCCGTATTGCCTAAAACCACAACGCGGCCGCCGGTCATATATTCACAACCGTGATCGCCTACACCTTCAACCACGGCGCTGGCACCGCTGTTGCGCACGCAAAAGCGCTCGGCAGCAATTCCTCGAAAGTAAGCCTCGCCGGAGGTGGCACCGTAGAGTGCTACGTTGCCGACCACGATGTTGTCCTCCGGAGCGAAGGAACTGTTTTTCGGCGGATAAACAATGACCCGCCCGCCAGACATACCCTTACCGATAAAGTCATTGGCGTCGCCCTCGACTTCCAAGGTAATACCCTTGGCCAGCCAGCATCCGAAGCTCTGACCGGCACTGCCATCGAACTTGAAGTGGATGGTGTCGTCGGCAAGCATTTGTGGCCCGACGTCGGTTATCACCTTATTTGAGAGCATGGCACCGACAACTCGATTGGTATTAACAATCGGTAACTGTGCGCGCACGGCATCGCCACGGGTTAGGGCCGGTTCCGCTAATGCAATTAGCTGGTTATCCAAGGCCTTGTCGAGCTCATGATCTTGCTCATGAATTGCATAGCTGCCGAGAAATTCCTCGGGTTCTTGTGCCTTGGTAATAATGGCACTGAGGTCTAGACCTTTAGCTTTCCAGTGTGCGAGGGCCTTATCCGTTTGCAGCAAATCCACCCGGCCAATCATTTCATTGATGCTTCTCAGACCCAGCGTCGCCATGATCTGGCGCAATTCCTCTGCCACCATAAATAGATAGTTAACGACATGTTCCGGCGAACCGGTGAACTTTTTACGTAGTTCTGGATCCTGGGTCGCGATACCTACCGGGCAGGTGTTGAGGTGACACTTGCGCATCATAATGCAGCCCAGTGCGATAAGGGGCGCAGTAGCAAAGCCGAACTCCTCTGCCCCTAATAATGCGGCGATGGCGACATCGCGGCCGGTCTTTATCTGGCCGTCGGTTTGTAGCACTACGCGCGAGCGCAAATTATTCATAACCAGAGTTTGGTGTGTTTCGGCAATGCCTAATTCCCAAGGTACTCCAGCATGCTTTATTGAGGTCAGCGGCGATGCGCCGGTGCCACCCGAATCACCGGCAATGACCAGGTGGTCAGCGCGGGCTTTCACAACACCAGCGGCAACCGTGCCTACGCCAATTTCTGCACCCAGTTTCACGCTGATGCGCGCTTTTGGATTGGCGTTCTTCAGGTCGTGAATCAGTTGCGCCATGTCTTCGATGGAATAGATGTCATGGTGCGGGGGTGGGCTAATAAGCCCAACTCCAGGGGTTGAGTGGCGCAGGCTGGCAATATAGTCATCAACTTTACCGCCGGGCAGCTCACCGCCCTCGCCGGGCTTGGCGCCCTGAATGATTTTGATCTGCAGTTCGTCAGCGTTGGTCAGATAGTTGATGGTCACACCAAAGCGACCGCTGGCCACTTGCTTAATGGCTGAGCGCTTAGAGTCGCCGTTGGCAAGGGGAATAAACCGTTTGGCGTCCTCGCCCCCCTCACCGGTATTGGATTTGCCGCCTAACCGGTTCATGGCAACGGCCAATGATTCGTGTGCTTCCGCACTGATTGAGCCAAAGCTCATGGCCCCGGTGGCAAAGCGTTTAACAATCTCTGCAGCGGCCTCGACCTCACTTAAGTCGATGCCGGAGTCTTTAGGCGCAAATTCCAGCAGTCCGCGCAATGTTGCTTTACGGGTATTCTCTTCATTGACCTGTTTGGCGAAGGCCCAGTAGGCGTCCTCGCTATTGGCGCGTGCAGCAGATTGCAGGTTGGCGATGGATTGTGGATCCCATAGATGGATATCGCCGGTGCGTCGCCAATGGAAATCACCAGGATTAGGCAGTACTGCAACCGCACTCGCGTCGCGGCTTGGAAATCCAAGCTGATGCCGGCGTACCATTTCGTCGGCGAGAGCCGCTAAGTCGATGCCCGACACCCGGCTGGCGGTGCCTTTAAACGCCAGTTCGACCACGTCCTCAGCCAAGCCCACAGCCTCAAAGATTTGTGCGCCTTTATAGGAGTGCAGGGTGGAAATGCCCATTTTCGCCATGACTTTAAGCATGCCCTTGGCCACGGCCTTACGGTATCTGATCACGACATCACTAGCGTTTCGGATGTCAGTAACGTCGTTGAATTTGCCCCGATCCAGACTGTCCCATAACGCTTCGAAAGCGAGGTAGGGATTGATCGCATCGGCGCCATAGCCGACGAGCAAACAGTGGTGGTGAACTTCCCGGGCTTCGCCTGTTTCGATCACTAGACCGATTTGACTGCGCATATGAGCCGCAACAAGGGCGTGATGCACGGTGCCAACGGCAAGCAGCGCGCTCATCGCGCCACGATCCGCAGCGATGGCTCGATCCGATAGGATTACCAAACTGTAGCCGTCTGCGATGGCTTGTTTTGCTTCATCGCCAATGCGCTGCAATGCTTCACGCAGTGAGTCTAGGTTGTCCGCGGCTGTTATCGGGTAGGTGATGTCGATCGTTTTACTGCGCCAGCCGCGGTAGTCCATGTCAGACAGCGCCGCTAGCTCGTCGTTGCTTATGATCGGATGAGGGAGGCGCAAGCGTTGTGCGTGCTCCGGTGTCGACTCCAACAAGTTACGCTCGGGGCCGATATAGCACTCCAACGCCATAATGACTTCTTCGCGAATCGAATCGATAGGCGGATTGGTGACCTGTGCGAACCGCTGCTTGAAGTAGTCGTAGAGCATTCGCGGTTTTTCTGACATTACCGCCAGCGCTGCGTCATTGCCCATTGATCCCAGCGGATCGCGCAATTCCCGCAACATTGGCTCGAGCATGAATTGCATGGTCTCTTGGGTGTAGCCAAAGGCCTGCATACGCTGTGTGAGGCTTGTCGCATCAACACCTAAGCCCGCTTGTTTGGGGACCTCGTCGAGTTCAATACGATTCTGTGCTACCCATTCTTGATAGGGGTGGGCGGCGGCGAGACCGTTTTTCAGTTCGTCGTCCGGAATCATCCGCCCTTCGTTAAAATCGATCAAGAAGATACGCCCGGGCTGCAGCCGGCCTTTCTTGACTACGCGTGCTGGGTCTACTTCCACCACGCCGACTTCCGAGGCCATGATGCATTTATCATCGTCGGTGATGTAATAACGCGATGGCCGCAGACCATTGCGGTCGAGGACAGCGCCAATACAGGTGCCGTCGCTGAATGCGATAGATGCGGGCCCGTCCCATGGCTCGATCAAGCACGAGTGGTACTCATAAAATGCCCGTTTAGCGTCACTCATATCGCGGTGCTGTTGCCACGCTTCTGGAATCATCATCAATAACGCTTCGGGTAAGCTGCGGCCAGACATCAACAGGAATTCCAGCACATTGTCGAAGCTGCCAGAGTCTGAACAGTCCGGCTCGACGATTGGGAATAGTTTTTTGATGTCTTCGCCGAAGTATGGGCTTGCCGCGATACCCTCGCGGGCGTTCATAGCATTTTGGTTGCCCAGCAAGGTATTAATTTCGCCATTGTGGCTCATAAATCGATTTGGCTGGGCGCGATCCCAAGATGGGAAGGTGTTGGTGCTGAAACGAGAATGCACCATGGCTAGATGGCTTTCGTAGAGCGGATTCTGCAGATCGCTATAAAATGGGAACAACTGGTCCGGCGTCAGCATGCCTTTATAGATGATGACGTTTGCAGATAACGAGCAAACATAGAAAAGATGGCGCTGGTTCAAGTTTTCGTCACCGCGTAAACGGTGAGTTGAGAGCTTACGAATTAGGTAAAGAGTGCGCTCGAATGCTTGGGCGTCGCGGTCGTCGCCACGGGCGATAAACAGCTGCTCAAAATATGGCATTTTGGCGCGCGCAGCCTTGCCGACGTCTGCGCCATCAGCATCAGTGGGAAGTACGCGCCAGCCAATCAAGGTTTGTCCGGCTGCTGCGATTTCATCCGCTATAACTTGTTTGCAGTGATCGCGCTCCGCTGGGTCGGTAGGCAGGAAAATATTGCCCACACCGTAACCACCAATCTCTGGGAGCTCCTGCCCGAAGGTTTCTTGCGCCAGATTTTGCAGCAGCGCATGAGGTAGTCCAGTAAGGATACCAGCGCCGTCGCCACTATTTTTCTCATAGCCGACACCGCCACGATGCTCCATGCAGCAATTCATCGCCGCTGCGTCTGCCACGATCTGGTGACTGGGTCTGCCCTTTATGTCACAAATAAAACCAACACCACAGCCGTCTTTTTCATTAGCCGGGTCGTATAAGCCGTGTTTGGCGGGCAAGTTACCTTGGTAGGTTAAGGTCATATGTTTGCTCTAATTCATATTTTCTAGGGATTCCGTACCGGTGAAAACGCCAGTTCGAGGGCGCGGAATCCCGTCTGCTTAACGGGTAAGCGGACTTTGCAATTTGGTAAATTGGCTTGCTCAAAAGAAGGCAAGAGGTTGTTCAATTAACGCCGGTTCGGTGATGTATGGGTCGTTAAGGTCGCAGTCTTCGCTGCTTGCCATTTAGCCCTGCCAAACCGGCCGGAAAAGATCTCAAAAAACGCCTTTTTTTTCAAGCCGGGCTAGGTCGCTTTTGCACCATCATGGTGCAAAACGGGGGTGTTTGAGCGGAAAATTGCAGTTTTCAAGTCCTGTACAAGTCACTTAATCATTGCGCCTCAGCTCTAGGCGTATTTTTGATCGAAAATAAAGCACAAAGCCGATATCGCTAGACGTCGTCGGGTAGCTCAACTGGCGAGCATCAGTTTTCGTGGGTTAAGTCGATTGAATGCGTTGGAATGCAGAATTTATTGTCAAATCGAACTAGAATGCGCCGCTGCTTTTTGCCTTAACTGAAATCAAGAGAGAGAAAATGAAAGATCCCGTTCGCGTAACTATCACCGGTGCCGCAGGCCAAATTGGCTATGCGCTATTGTTCCGAGTCGCCTCAGGAGCCATGTTAGGAAAAGACCAGCCTGTGATTCTGCAATTGTTGGAAATCACTCCTGCGCTTGGTGCTGTGGCCGGGGTGGTGATGGAACTCGATGATTGCGCATTCCCGTTGTTGCAGGAGGTCATTTACACAGATGATCCAAATGTCGCGTTTAAGGACACAGACTATGCGTTACTTGTTGGTTCCCGTCCTCGAGGCCCGGGCATGGAACGTAAAGATTTGCTAGAGGCGAACGCAGCGATCTTTTCTGTCCAGGGTAAGGCGCTCAATGACAATGCGTCGCGTGGGGTAAAAGTGCTGGTAGTGGGCAACCCCGCAAACACCAACAGCTTGATCGCCCAGCGCAATGCACCGGACTTAGATCCGCGAAACTTTACAGCGATGACACGCCTTGACCATAACCGGGCAATGGCGCAGCTAGCGCAAAAGACTGGCAAGCACGTTAGCGATGTGGATGGTTTGTGCATTTGGGGCAACCATTCAGCGACGCAGTATCCGGATATCCATCGCGCAACCGTTGATGGCGCAGATGCTATGGCTTTGGTTGATATGGATTGGTATACCGGTGATTTCATCCCAACCGTGCAACAGCGTGGTGCCGCCATTATCGAAGCTCGTGGGGCCTCCAGTGCAGCGTCAGCGGCTAATGCTGCAATCGATCATATGCACGATTGGGCATTGGGCAGCGACGGTGTCGTCAGCATGGGTGTTTATTCGGACGGCAGTTATGGCATCGCCGAAGGATTGATCTATTCCTTCCCAGTGCGTTGTTCTGGTGGCGACTGGGAAATCGTTCAAGGCATTGAGGTTGGTGATTTTAGTCAAGAGAAAATGACCGCAACCGAAGCTGAACTGGTAGAGGAGCGCGACGCGGTCGCTCACTTACTTCCGTAACTCGGCAGAGGCGGGGTGTTTGGCTGATTGCACCAACACCTCGCCGGCCTTCAATCAGCCCAATAGGGTCTGACATCCCGCATTGTTGCTGCGCAAATCTAGAAATCCCCACCCTGCTTCCGTCCTTACAACTATTAAGTTAACTCTTGCCCGCGGGCCTATCCTTTAGCTATGGTTTGGGGACATTTTTGGGGAGCGATTTAATGGCGATTGAATTGACGATTAATGGTAAAGCTGTGGCATTAGATGTGCCCGGTGATACGCCGCTATTGTGGGCGGTGCGAGACGAGCTCGATTTAAAAGGCACTAAATTCGGGTGCGGTATTGGTATGTGCGGTGCTTGTACGGTCCATATCGACGGGGTTGCGCAACGCTCATGTATTACCACGGTGGCGGCGGTGAGCGGCAAAGACATCACCACCATCGAGGGTTTAAGCGAAACCGGCGAGCACCCGCTGCAACAAGCATGGGTCGCGGTGCAAACACCGCAATGTGGTTACTGTCAGTCCGGTCAGATTATGCAGGCGGCCAGTTTGCTTGCGACCAACGCGGCGCCAACCGATGCTGACATTGATGAGGCCATGAACGGTAACTTGTGCCGCTGCATGGCTTATGCACGAATCAAAAAAGCGATCAAACTCGCAGCAGCTGGGGAGGGTGAAGCTAATGTCTAAAACATCACAGCAAGAAATGACTGGCCGACCCGAAAACACTAAGGGCGTCTCGCGTCGCGGCTTTATGATCGGAGCGACCAGTGCAGGCTTTACTCTGGCATTTGTGCCCTCAGCACTGCTTACTGCTGCACCAGCTCAAGCAATGGCGCAAAAGCTTTTCGAGCCGACTATTTGGTATGCCATTGCACCTAATGGTGAGATTTCGGTAAACATTACAAAGGCCGAAATGGGCCAGCATGTGGGTACTGCTCTGGCGCGAATTGTTGCAGAAGAGTTGGAGGCCAATTGGGCTGATGTGCGCATTAATCATGTGGATACAGAAGCTAAATACGGTCTCTTTGTTACCGGCGGCAGTTGGTCGGTATGGCAAAATTTTGACCTGCTAAGTCGCGCGGGTGCAGCGGGTCGCGCCTCTTTAATCGAAGAGGGGGCAAAGTTGTTAGGCGAAAAGCCCAGCGCCTGTGTGGCAGAGAACAGTTATGTGGTCTGTAAGGGCAAACGCATAAGCTACGGCGACATTGTTGCCAAAGGTGATCTCACTCGTACTTATTCCGATGAGCAGCTAGCGTCCTTGCCGATCAAGGCGCCTAATGAGCGCAAGCTTGTGGGTATGCAGACCGTAGCCAACGACATCCCGGCTAAGACAGATGGTTCAGCCGTTTACGGTATTGATGCGACCTATCCTGGAATGGTTTATGCCAAGCCAATGATGCCGCCTACGCGTCATGGTTCGGTGGTTAAGAGTGTTGATGACAGTGCCGCGAAATCTGTAGCGGGATATCAGCAAACCTTGGTGCTAGACGATCCATCCAATACGGTCCCCGGTTGGGCGCTAGTTATTGCAGATTCCTATCACGCTGCCCAACGCGCGGCACGAGTGATTAAGATCGACTGGCAAGCTGGACCAGGCGCGCAGGTATCAGAAGCTGATTTATTGAAGCGCGGTGCTGAGTTACTCGAAGGCACTAGCGGTTCGCTGGTGATCGACAATGAGCACGTAGATCACATGTTCCAGGCCGCCGACTCGGTTTTGCAGGCCAGCTATACTACTAACACGGTTCTGCATTTCCAGTTAGAGCCTGTGAATGCGATTGGTTTGCAAAAGGATGGCCGTTGGGAATTGCATACGGGCAACCAATGGCAGTCGTTAATTTTGCCGACGTTGGGCCAGGCCCTTGGTGTGGCGCCTGAAAAGGTTGTTATGCGCACTTATATGCTCGGTGGTGGCTTTGGACGCCGGCTTAATGGTGATTATGGTGTGCCGGCGTTGCTCGCAGCAAAAGCCTTAGGTAAGCCCGTGAAGGTGGTCTTTAGTCGCGAAGATGACTCGCGCTTCGACTCACCGCGTTCGGCTTCGGTGCAAAATGTAAGTATGGCGTTTGACGCCGACGATAAGGTCATAGGCATGCAACATGCCGCAGCGGCAGGTTGGCCTACAGCAGCTATGGCACCGTTCTTTTTGGGACCTGGAGCCAATGGTGAAAAGTTTGATCCTTTCTCCATTAACGGCGCAAACCACTGGTATGACGTCGGCGCCCACCGTGTACGCGCGGTCATGAATGACTTGGCAAATGAAACCTTTAGACCCGGCTGGTTGCGCTCTGTTGGCCCAGGCTGGACTAACTGGGCGCTGGAAAGCTTCATGGATGAAGCAGCCCATAAAGTAGGTATGGATCCAGTTGAATTCCGCATGCGGCACCTGACGGCCAAAGGCGCTAATGCTGGCAGCGCGCCTAATTCGGTTGGCGGCGCTAAGCGCATGGCGGCGGTGTTAAAGCGGGTTGCGGAGAAAGCCGGTTGGGGCAGTGACTTGCCCAAGGACGAGGGTCTAGGTGTCGCGGTGACCTTCGGTCAGGAGCGTGATATGCCGACTTGGACCGGTGTGATTGCGCGTGTGCATGTGGATCGTGACAGCGGCAAAGTTACCTTGAAGAAGCTCAATGTTGTTATTGATGCTGGCACCATCGTGCATCCGGACGGCGCGCTGGCGCAGACTGAGGGAGCGGCATTATGGGGCGCTAGCATGGCGCTGCATGAGGGCACCGAGTTTGTGAATGGTCAGGTCAAGGATGTGAACTTGAACAGTTACACCCCTATGCGGATGGCCGATGTGCCGGAGATGGACATTGAGTTTTTGGACAATGGTCATCAGGCCGTGGGGTTAGGCGAGCCGGCAACGACCGCGGTAGGACCGGCGATTGGCAATGCGGTTTTTAATGCCGTGGGAGCGCGGGTACGACATCTGCCCATTACTGCAGACGCCGTAAAAACTGCGCTGTCCTAAGCGTGGATTAGCGGCCCTTAAATTCAGGCGTCCGCTTTTCAGCGAAGGCGCGCCGTCCCTCGGCGCCGTCTTCGCTGTTGCGCACCGCGAGCAATTGATCCCGCGCAATGGCGCCAGCTTCCGCTGGGCTTTTGTTCAGGGTTGCCATTGCAAAACGCTTGATGGTGTCCACTACTAATGGCGCAGAGTTCGCAAGAATCTTAGCCCATTCGGTGGCAGCAGCCAGTTCGTCTCCAGCGGCGACGATTTTGTTCACCATCCCTGCTTCCAGCGCTCGTTTGGCATCAAAGTCCTCGCCAAGGAGCATAAATTCCATCGCAATTTTGTGCGGGATGCGGGCGACAGCACTGCTGATTAAGCCACCAGTAAATCCAAGTTGGGCCTCTGGATATTTGAATGTCGTGTTATCTGCAGCCACCACCATATCGCACATTTGGACGATCACGTAGGCACCACCGATACACCAGCCATGGACGGCGGCGACCACGGGTTTGCTGGTGGTTGTACCGATGCTCGGTACACCTTGCCACATCTCTTTTGGCGGATCTTTGACGTCTGCGCCCACGGAAAAGGCTCTGTCGCCGGCAGCATGCAGAACCGCCACGCGGTCATCGCTTTGCTCTAGGTGTTGCCACGCTTGCTGAAGACCAAGAATCACATCCTCGTTAAGGGCGTTCATTCGATCAGCGCGGTTGATCGTAATTGTGGCGATGTGGTCGACAGATTCGTAAGTCACCAGGTCATTTATTTTGACGTCCATCTGGAAAATTTCTCCTCGTGAAGTTGCAAAAGCGCTAGCCGCCCATGATGGTTTTCCACGTATCTATGTCGTCGATACGCAGATAGGTATTCATCTGCTTGGTTTCACCCATGGTGGCGTTGGGCAAGTGCCCATAGTTGTGGCCGGGTAGCAACAGAGTGTCGTCGGGCAAGCTGCATAGCTTGCACATGCTGTGATACATGTCTTCGGAGTTTGAACCTGGAAGATCTACTCGACCGCAGCCATTGATAAATAACGTATCGCCGCTGATGAGGGTGTTTTTGACCCGAAAGCACTGGCTGCCCGGGGTGTGCCCGGGGGTATGTAAGAATTCTATTTCAATGTCGCCGACCTTAAGGGTGTCGCCGGATTCCACGCTGACGATGTCCGAGTCCGATAATGCTGTGACTTTTTTCAATCCCGGTACTTCGAGCTTGTGGGCGTGCACTTTTACAGGATTAATTTCCATAAGTTTCGCCACACCCTCCACTTCGTTGTTGCCGAAAGAGCCGCCGACGTGATCTGGGTGATAGTGGGTAGCCAGCGCAGCAGTTAAGTTATAGCCCTTGTTATTGATGTGCTCTACCAGATTAGTGACGTCCCAGGCTGGATCTACGATGACCACTTCATGAGTGCGACGACAACCTATGACATAGGTAAAATTTTGCATCGGACCAATCTCAATTTGTTCAACAATGAGATTGCTTGGTTCAGTCCACTGTTCTTCAGACATAGTCCCTCCTTAATGGCTAGTTAGGGTACATGAGGTGAGAAAATCCCACCATTGCGTGGGCACGATAGAATTTTCATCAATGTCTGGTTTCGCGCAGTTTTTTTAAAGCTTTTGGCTATAGTGAAGCTATGAAGAACAGCAAGGTCTGCATTGACGCTGAAGCGAGAGTCGAGCAAGTCGATGGCTGCACGACGCTGCCATCGGCGGCTGTATGCAAAAATGCTCGGCTTAGTCGCGACCCCCGATTCGATGGACGTTTTGTTGTGGCGGTATTGAGTACGGGGATATTTTGTCGGCCGAGCTGCCCTGCGCGTATCCCCGCGGAGCGCAACGTTCGCTATTTTGTTACTGCAGCCGCCGCTGCAGAGGGAGGCTATCGGCCCTGCAAGCGCTGCCGACCGGAGTTGGCTGTGTCCATGCCGGAATGGGTTTTAGGCAGTCCCCACGTGGCTAGGGCCTTAAGGCTTATCGACGAGGGTTTTCTTAATGATCAGTCGGTAGCAGAGCTCGCGAGTCGCCTAGACCTAAGTGAGCGGCATTTGGGCCGGATGTTTGAACAGCGCCTCGGGGTATCGCCGCTATCGATAGCGCGATTTAAACGCCTGCAGATGGCGCGCCAGTTATTGTCGACGGAACTGCCATTGGTTCAGGTTGCGGCCTATGCGGGTTACGGTAGCGTCAGCCAGTTCAATCGCGAAATACGCAAGTTTTATGACTGCACGCCTAGTGCATTGCGTCGAGGACGGGGATCTTCTCGAGACCCCCATGTTATGACCCTGATCTTACCCGTACGCCAGCCCTACAACTTTGACTGGGTTTTCGATTATCTAGGCACTCGCGCCATAGATGGAGTTGAAGCCGTACAAGGGCATCGTTATGTGCGACAACTGCCTAATCAGCAGGGCTCTGTGGTGGTGGTGCGAGAAGGTCAGCAGTTGCGGGTGCAATTGCCTTTGGGTGTGGAATCGATCTACACATTGGTGCGCCGGGTCGTGCGTGTGTTTGATCTGGATGCGGACAGTGTAACCATCGATACACATTTGCAGCGCGATGGAAAGCTGGCGCCCTGGGTCAAAAAGGCTGGTGGTCTGCGCGTGCCAGGAGCATGGGATGGCTTTGAAACCGCGGTAAGGGCGATTCTGGGTCAGCAGGTGAGCGTTGTGCGAGCCACGGAATTGGCGAACGCTTTGATCCAGCGCTATGGCCAAGGTAGCTTCCCTACCCCTGCGCAGCTGTGTGGTAAAGAAATAGCTGAGATCGGTATGCCGGGTCGTCGCGGCCGGGCGATCAGTAGGTTGGCTCAGGCAGTGGTTGATCGCGAGATAGATTTCTCTGATGCCTGTGACCAAGATCAGCTCACCGCGGCATTGATGGCTATTCCGGGCATTGGTCCTTGGACTGTTAACTATATCAAGCTGCGTGTTTGTAAGGATCCAAACGCATTTGTGCACAACGATTGGGTGGTATTGAAGCAACTGGCTACCACGCCAGCCAAGGCCTTGGCACGGGCTGATGCATGGCAACCTTGGCGCAGTTATGCGCTGATGTATTTATGGTTCGCTGCCGCTCAAAGACGCTTGAGGCAAGATTAGCTATGACCTACTTCATTACCGTCCCGAGCCCAATTGGTGATCTTACTTTGACCGGCGATGGTGAGGCGCTGACAGGCCTGTATTTTTCTACGGGTGCTAAAGCTCGGACAGCTGATCCAGTATGGCTGCCTGATAAGGGCACGTTAGCTGGGGCGGTAACGCAATTGCGCGCCTATTTTGCGGGGGAATTACGCATGTTCGACTTGCCTTTGCGGCCGCGCGCAACGCCCTTCCAAAGTCGGGTGTTAAGGGCCTTGGGAGAAATCCCCTACGGCGCGTTGCGCAGTTACAAGGATATTGCCGAGGCGATAGGTCAGCCCAAGGCGTTCCGCGCTGTGGGCACCGCCAATGGTAATAACCCCATTGCAATTGTTATTCCGTGTCATCGTGTGGTGGGGAGCAATGGCACCTTAACGGGGTTTGGTGGAGGGCTGGCCGCTAAGCGTTTCCTGCTGGATTTAGAATCCCGCAACCTAGGGTTACGCTTAAGTAACTAAATAGTTACATTAGTGTGGGTTGGCGCCCTTTTGCTGTTATTGGTATGCTGTAAAGTAACTATATAGTTACTAATGGTTGGTTGAAATACAATCGTGCGGAATGCAGATCACACTCAACAGCGCCTTATTGAAACTGCGGCAGCCATCATTGCGCTGCAGGGCGTTGCTGGGTTGCGCGTTGATGAGGTTGCCAAGCAGGCACGAATTAACAAGCGCATGATCTACCACTACTTCGGCAGTAAGAACGGGCTGTGGTTACGAGTATTAGATCAGTCCGTTGTGGATTTGTGTGCGGCTGTGCCTGAACTGAGTGACGCAGCGAAAGCTTTTCTGCGCGCAGAGCTATTGATGAATTCGTCAGCGCCTAAGTCTATTAACGAATCGCCAATAACTGCGCCAAGGCTGCAAAGGGCGGCTCAGATTATCCTACGTCGATTCTTGGATGGCCCAGTGGTTAGTTCGGAGCTGCAAGATCACGATTGGCGGTTTTTGTATTTGTTACTGTGTCGGCTGGCTTTTGGCCGCACCAACCATGAAGGGGACTTAGACGTAAGTAAACGCTTACTTACGGCTCGGTCAGGTGAACCCTCTGCCCTGCCAAGCACGAAGCCTCGGTATCAGCTTCGACCCAGCTTTCGAACTGAATAAGCCGTTGCATGTGATCATTAGCTCGTTATCGCGAATGTCGGCCATAATTCAGCGCGACTACGTTACCGATCCTCCGCCCTGCGCTGGGCGTACATGCCTTTCCGCATTTCGCGTTTGCTGACTTGCCCATCCCCATTGGTATCTAACCGTTGTAGACGAACCACTGGGCTGGGCATTTCGCTCGGCGCTAGAAAGCCGTCATTATTAACATCATGCTGTGCGAAAGCGGCTCGCTTGTGTGCTCGACGTTTTAGTTGTCGGTTATTTACTTGGGTGTATTCGTTAGCGTCGATAACTCCGTCGGCGTTAGTGTCTAATAATTTAAACATCTCCTTTGCCGCTGCTGCTCTTATCTGTTTCTGTTCCGCAGCCCGTTGCCGATTTATTGGGCCGCCCTTGCCTGCTTTACCGTTACGTTTTTCCAGCCGACCTCTAGATTTTGCGCCGGGCTGTTCAAGCCTCAATTGTGCAAATTCCTCGCTTGATAGTAGGCCGTCCATATTGCTGTCGGCCCCTGTAAACTTGGCATTTGTGCGGGCTTCAACGTTGGCAATGCTGATAGGAAATCGGACTTGTCGTTCTTCTGCTGCACTTACGTTGCTTACTGTCATAAATGCTATTGCTACGACTATTGCGGTAATCATGGACTTGGTCCTCGCTATCTCGTAATGGTTGATGCTTAGGTTATACGTAATACTGCTGCAAGTCCGTAGCACTAATGGTTTTGGTTGCTCGGTGCGATTGGGTCGCTACAATCCGACTTTTATTCACCGGAGCGGCGGCATGAGTGAACTGGGTTTGCAGAGAGCTGCAGGCGCATTGGGTGCCTTTGTAAGCGGTGTTGGGTTGGCTGATGTTGCTGGGTCCGACCGGGTCTATGCACAGGTGCGGGATGCTTTAAATGAGCATGAAGTGCTGTTTTTTCGTGACCAAAATACGGCTCCAGAAGTTTTCGCTGCGTTCGCTAAATGTTTCGGTGAAATTCTCGATCATCCTGCCTACGCCAAGACAGAGCAAAGCGATGCGGTGCAGATTTTAGAGAGTACCCCGGAGCATCCTTCGAAGATTGAGTTGTGGCACTCAGACATGACCTTTATGGCGCAACCGCCGAGTTATACGCTGTTGCAGGGCCAGATTATTCCTGCAATTGGCGGCGATACTTTGTGGGCCAGTGCTACCGCCGCTTTCGCGAATTTGTCAAAAAACATGCAAGAACTGCTAACACCTCTTACCGCGGTGCATGATTTCGCTCACGGCTTTGCTGAGTCTCTTGCCGAGCCTGGCGGAGCGGAACGCTTGGCACCAGCTATTGCAGCAAACCCAGCGGTGGAACACCCGTTGGTGCGGA
>Ga0163111_10001363_pt1 | contig 15054 bp, 16 predicted proteins | sample CRUFie1St18metaG_FD_109645 | JGI IMG/M metagenome (GOLD analysis project Ga0163111, IMG submission 109645) | Marine microbial communities from the Costa Rica Dome - CRUD Field 142mm St18 metaG | ecosystem: Environmental > Aquatic > Marine > Oceanic > Photic zone | place: Costa Rica: the Eastern...
ATACTAATCAAAGAGTTTTAACTCCAGTTCAAACGACCAAAATAGTTGGTGCAAAATCATTTAGCGATCAGTTTGACACAAATGCTGGTCAAAATTTTGGTTTGAGTCTATCTATACCAGTGCTGAATAACTTTCAGGTAAGGTCAAATGTTAACCGAAGTAAGGTTAATATTTTAAGAAGCGAAAATCAATTAGTACAAAAAAAACTAGATCTTGAAAATACCATAAATCAAGCTCATAAAGATGCCCAAGGAGCAATGAAGGCTTTCAGTGCGTCAAAAAAATCATTAGAATCCCGAAAACTCTCATACGATTATGCAAGAGAGAAATTTGAGCTAGGTGCAATGAATTCTTTTGACTTTACTCAAGTAAAACAAAGGTTTGAATCAGCACAATCTGATTTAATCACAAGCAAATTTGATTTAATTTTTAAAATCAAAGTTTTGGAATTTTATTTTGGTGTTCCTCTGTCAATAGATTAAGTTCAGATGCCATATATACTAAACATTGAAACATCATCAACAAATTGTTCAGTTTCACTATCAAATAAAAGTGAATTGGTAGACTGCGTAGAAGCTGATTCAGAAAATTATTCACACTCGGAAAAATTACATTTATTCATTGAAGAGATACTAAATAAAAATAAATTAAAGTTTACTCAATTGAAAGCTTGTGCAATCAGTCGAGGTCCAGGGTCATACACCGGTTTGAGAATCGGCTTATCAGCGGCTAAAGGTCTGTGTTTTGGATTAGACATACCTTTAATTTCAATTTCATCACTTAAAATAATTGCTAATGCTGTAAAATTTAGGGGATTGATTATTCCAACTATGGATGCTAGAAGAGATGAAGTTTACTCATGTGTATTTGATTCCAAACTCAATGTTAAAATAGAGGAGAAACCCGAAATAATTAATAATAAATCCTATTTAAAGATTGCTCAAAAAAATAAAATATTGATTGTTGGTGATGGACAAATAAAATGCAAAAAAATTATCGATCCGAATAAAAACATCTCATTTGATAATAAAATACTTAGACCATCATCACAATACATGTGTGATCTAGCATATGAAAAGTTTAAAACAGGTGATTTTGAGGATTTAGCATACTTTGAACCTAAATATCTAAAAGAATTTAAGACTCACTAGTTACCTATCCATTAATAGCTACAACATTTGAAATTTTTCCAGGTAAGTAATCCTTAAGCATGGATTCGATACCGTTTTTTAAAGTATAGGTTGAGGATGGACAACCACTACATGCGCCCTGTAAAATAACTTTAACTTCCTGAGAGTCTGAATCATAAGATTGAAATAAAATATTACCTCCATCTGATGCAACAGCAGGTTTTATTTGATCATCAATTAATTTTGCAATTTCTTTTGAAATATCATCTAGCTTGTCAAAGTTGACCTGTTGAACTTTTTTGTCATCCATGTCAAATTGTGGGTTTACGATTTCATTTCCATCCCTAACAAATGACAATAGGTATTCTCTAATTTCCATTATATGATTTTCCCACTTATAATCACTTTTAATTGTAATAGATATAAAATTGAAATCAATATATATTTCACTAATGAATTCGTGATTAAATAATGCTTTTGCAATATTACAATAATAGGCATCCGCATTATTTTTGAATTCATGAGCAACATTTACTAATTTTTTATTGGCTACAAACTTAATAACACTTGGGTTAGGAGTGTTTTCCGCATAGATAGTAATTGGATTTATTACCTTAAAAATTAGTCCTCCTGTGTTCAGAAATTTTTCAATCTGTGTAACAACCTCATCTTGTACATCCTTCCAATCGAGAAAATCCAACTTTTCAATCAGAATTAAATGTTTATCTAGTGTAACAGATTTTATAAAGGGTAAAAAAAATAACTGTTTTACAAGTGGAAATTGATCTGCCTTTGAGTCATCTTCAAACAAAATTCTTTTGGTATAAATTTCTTCATCCGATGATAAAACCAGAATATTTTTATCCTCATTTTCTAATATTTCAAACTTATATTTCAAGATTCAAATTTAAAAATTTCATATTTATTTTCAAGAACTTTCTTAATAGTGTAGTCATCACTGGCACTGGAGAAAAAATGATACTCAGGGGGATTTGTATTATCATTATTTAAAAGTTTATTTGACTCCATAATCCTTCTAGTTTGCAAAGCTACAGCGTGATTACAATCAACTATATTAACCTCATTACCTACTATTTTTTTTATTAATTCTTTAACTAAAGGATAGTGTGTACAACCCAATACCAATTGATCAATACCCTTTTTAACCATAGGATGTAAATACCGTTCTAATAATTTAACTAATCTTTCATCATCTTTTCGACTCTCAATGAGTTTAATTAAACCTTCTCCGTATGTACTAATTAACTCTACATCTCCTATGTGATCGGAGCTTGTTTCAAAAAATAAATTACTAGTTAATGTACCTTTTGTTGCTAAAACTCCAATTTTTTTTGTTTTTGATTTTAATGCTGCTGGTTTTATTGCAGGCTCAATTCCTATAAAAGGTATACTAAACCTATCTCTAAGATTTGATATTGAATTTGTGGTTGCTGTGTTACAGGCTAAGACTATAATTTTACATCCTCTGTCAATTAAGAATTGAGTGTTTTTATTTGAAATTTCAATTATTTCGTCAATAGATTTTTCACCATAAGGACAATTCTTAGTATCTGAAATATAAATTGTGTTTTCATTAGGCATTAAGGATGTAACTTCCTTCCACAATGTTATTCCACCTATTCCTGAATCAAAAAAACCTATTGGATGAGAATTCATAAAAAAAACTATCCAAAATTAAGGATAGTTTTATTTAAGTTTAAAATTTGTGATTGGTATTTAAAAACCTAGTTCAGTTTTTACTTCTGCCATTAGATCTTTTCCATCAAATAAAATTAATGCTCCACCTGGTGTTGCATCAATCACATAATCAAAGCCCTGAGCTTTAGCTACCTTTTGAATAGCTGCTCTAGCTTTTTCTATTAACGGTCTGAGCAAATCCTGCTGTTTCTGTTGAATGTCCTGAGCAGCTGTCTGCTGGTATTGCTGTATATTTTGCTCCATTCCTTGTAACTCCTTTTGTCTTGCCTGGTTAGTAACCTCTGTTTGATTTTGAGCATCAGCAGAATATGTTTGCAGTTTCGTTTGATATTCCTTCATTGAAGCTTCTATCTCAGTTTGATAGGTCTTTTGCAACTTTTCAATTTGAGCTTGAGCTTCCTTAACCTCAGGCATTTGACTTATTAAAGACTGAGAGTCAATATGTGCCACATTGCTTTGTGAAAAGCCAATACTACATATTGATAGGAAAAATACACATGATAATAATTTTAAATAATTCATACTACTTACTTTTTAAGTTATTTCTTTTAGTTCTTAATATACTGTCTCTTTTTATTTTTTTTATCTCTTTTATTTTGGCGATAGAGTCTTTTCGTTTTTGAATTTTTTCTTCTAGAGCTTTCTTTCTATCGTCTTCAAAATCAATTTCTAATTTCTCTATCTTTTCTTGTCTTAAAATGCTTTTTAAAACTAGTTCGCTAATATCGTATTTTTTTTCCGAATACAGCATAATTATAGCCGACGATTTGTCAAATATAAAATCAAACTTATTTTTTTCTGCAATTTTTTGAACGATTGCAAGTACCTCATCCTGAATGGGTTGTATGAGAATTTTTTCTTGAGCTAACCAATCTCCTTCAGGTCCAAACCTTTTTTGTATGTAGCTATTAAGCTCTTTTTCATCAAATTCAATCTCATCTTTAAGATTCTGATATATTTCAGCTGGAATTAGGGGTTTTTTAAACTCTAGCTCCTTTCTATTTTTTTCTATTTTTTTCTTTTTTGAATCTATTTCATTTTTCCACAAATCAAGTCGAGCACTATATTCCTCATTAGCAATTTTATAGTCATCAATGTTAGATAAAATATATTCCATATTGATATAACCAACACGAAGAGGTTTTTGTGAAAAACTAGTATAATAAACTATTAAACAAAAGAATACGAGATGTTTTGTTCTCAATGATATCATAAAAAAAAATCTAAAACTGTTGACCGATAACAAAATGTGTTTCCCAGCCGTTTGGATTCAAATCAAAATCATTAACAGCATCTAAACCATAACCGAAGTCTATACCAAGTAGACCAAATGCCGGCATAAATATTCGAAGACCTAGTCCAACAGACCTTTTACCATTAAATGGATTAAATTCTCTGAAACTATTGTAACCCTGACCTGATTCTATAAAGGTCAAACCGAATATGGATGCTGCAGGTTTCAGGGTGATAGGATATCTCAGTTCAAGTGAGAACCTATTATAAATTGTAGATCCATCTTGTGTAGACAAACTCTGATTAGGGTAACCTCTTAATGATATTGTTTCTCTTCCATCCATGGCATATTGAGACATCCCATCACCACCTAAAAAGAATCTATCAAATGGAATTACGCCTCTGTCATTATTGAAAGCTCCAAGAAAACCAAATTCTGTATGTGTTCTTAAAACAAGTTTATCAAATAGTCTAGTATACCAAGAACCCTTAAATTTCACTTTGTAAAACTCAAGCCATCTAAATTTTTCCTGCTCAATCTTGGCTGGGTCAGGATTTCCATCATCATCTTGATATTTTTCTAGATCACCCAAATTGGCATAATCAACACCATTCCATAGAGAATACGGCAGTGAAAATCTTGCACTCAAAACAAACTCCGAACCACCTAGAGGAAAAATTGGATTTGTAAAAGTATTATTTCTTGATAATGCCACAGTATATGACAAATTGTTCGAACTTCCATCACCAAATGGAAAGAGGCCGGTGAAATAATTTATTAAATTATAATATTGATATCCCAAAGACTGAGATAAAGTAAAGTAATCATCTGGTATTCTCAATCTTTTTGCTAAACCAATACTCGCACCGGTAACCTCAAAAGACTGACTCTTGTCAACTCTGCCAGTGAAATAATTGTATCTATATTGTTTTGTATGAGAAAATGATGTTGAAAACTGAACAGGTTGGACGCCACCGAACCATGGATCAGAGAGCGAGGCACTGTAAACACGATAGAACCTATTGGCTTGTAGTCTCAATGAAACTGCTTGACCATCGCCACGAGGGACTGGTCTCCAGGCTTTAGGGTCTTTCATTCCCTTTAAAGAAAAATTATTAAAGGATAAACCAATTGTTCCAATAAATCCACCACCACCATAACCACCTTGTAACTCAATTTGACTAGCGCCTTTAGGAACTAACCCATACTCTATATCAACAGTTCCATTATTGGGATCAACATTTTTAAAATCTGGACTTATTTGTTCAGGATCAAAGAATCCTAGTTGACCAAGTTCTCTCACAGTTCGAACTACTTTGTCTTTGCTGTAGAGCTCACCAGGTTTAGTTCTTAATTCCCTGTAAATTACATTATCGTTTGTTACTGTATTACCAACAACTGAAATTTTATTAAAAAATGCTGGTTTACCCTCAGTAATTCTAATTTCAAAATCTATGGTATCATTTTCTGCAGCAATTTCTACTGCATTTACATTTGAAAATAAATAACCATTGTTTTGATACAAGTTTGTTAAGTCTTCCCCATCTGGTTTAGTATTATCTGAAATTCTTTTTTTGAGTAAAACTCCATTGTAAGAATCACCCTTAAATAATCCTAAAGCTCTGGCAAGTTGTTCATCAGAGTAAACACTATTTCCCAAGAATTTAATATCTCCAAAATAATACTTATTTCCCTCTGCAAGCTGAATATCAAGATCGATTTGATTTCCATCAATTTTGACGGTGTCAAGAATAATTCTTGCGTCTCGATAACCCTTTTCTTTGTAAAAATCTACAACAGCATCAAGATCTTCCTCATATTCATTTTCAATATATTTTGATTTTTTCCAAAAACGACCGAGTAATTTGGTCTTTGTATTCTTCATTTGCTTCTTGAGTTTTTTACTCTTAAAAAGCTCATTCCCAGAAAAGTTAATACTATTTATCTTTACTCTTTCTCCCAAATCAACGCTAATAACCATCCTTTCACTATTTAAACCGAGGGTGTCTGGTATGGTGTTAATATTAACTTTAGTGTTTAGAAAACCATTTTTTCTGTATTTATTTACAATATAATTTTTGGTTGTTTCAATAAAATTTTCTGTTATTTTTTGCCCTTTCTTTATTTCTATATCAGTTTCTATGGTTTCTGCCTTAGATTTTTTAAGACCAGTAATTTTATAATCTGAAAGTGATGGGAGCTCAACAATATTTATTTCAATACTAGCCTTATCGCCTACAATATTGGTTACATAAAAATTAATATCACTAAATAGTTCCAACTTCCAAAGCTTATTAATTACTTGACTAATTTCTTCTCCAGGTATTCTTATATTTTGGCCCTGGAACAGTCCAGTGTAGGTAACAACTGTTTGCTCATTAAAGGTTTTTAAGCCGGTTACCTTTATTTCATCAATAGTGTAAAAATTGCCCTTTGTGAATTCATTTTCCTGAGAATATGAAAATGTTGTACCAATAATGGATAAAATCACAAATAATAAACATGTGATAATCTTAATTTTAAATCTTTCCAAATCTTCTAGCTCTTTTTTGATATTCAACTATCGCTTCATAAAAATGCCCTTTTTTGAAATCAGGCCATAACAATTCTAAAAAAAATAATTCGGCATATGAAATTTGCCACAATAAAAAATTACTTACTCTGATTTCTCCTCCAGTTCTTATCAATAGATCGACATTATCTAAATTTCGTGTGTAAAGATGGTCATTTATTATGTTTTCATCAATATTTTCAAGGGAAATTATGTTTTTTTTAACTTTCTCAGAAATGGTTTTAACTGCTTCAACAATTTCTTGTTTTGAACCATAACTTATAGCTAAATTTAATTTCAATCCAGTATTTTTACCTGTCTGTTTAACAGCATCTTCAAGTCTTTTTTTAGTACGTTTAGGAAGCAAATCTTTTTTTCCAATGACCTCAAGCATTATATTATTTTTATTCAGGTTTTCTAATTCACTATCAATCGAACTAAACAACAAGTGCATCAAAGCTTTAACTTCAGCCTCAGGTCTTTTCCAATTCTCTAAAGAAAAAACATACAATGTTAAAGTCTCTACACCAATATCGATTGAAGCTTCAATAGTATCTCTTACAGAATTTATGCCACTATTGTGTCCAAAGAATCGCTCTTTACCAATTTTTCTTGCCCACCTTCCATTACCATCCATAATTACTGCTACGTGTTTAGGTACTTTAGAGCGGTCTATTTCGTTAAATATTTTATCTTGTGCAGTCGCACTCATAACTTCCAAATAAATAAGTTAATGTTATTCCACTGTAAACATACCAATCTTGACTTAAATTGCTTCCAAAAGGTCTCTGCGAATATAGATTACTATCTTCAAATTTAGGATAACTTCCATCTAGGTTTTCGGTGAAACTATGTTTTGCTGAAACCTCGAGAGCAAAAATTAAAAAATTGACTGGTTTTAATTTTAACCCAACAGTAATTGGAAAAGCTAAATCATTGTCTTTCCCATATGCTTGTGCCTCATTTACACCAACAGGATAATGAAGAGCATCGTATCTAATTAAAGATAAACCAGTGTGAATGTACGGTGTAAATTCAAAATCATTAGAGGAAGTTTCAAATTCTAAAAAATTAAAGTCCAAACCAACATGAAATTCATTCAAATTATTTTTAAAATATTTTCCTCTTTGTACTCTGTATGATGATGTTCCTTTCCAAAAATCACTAGATTGAATTTCAGCATAATTGAAACCAAGTCTTAATGCGAATCTGTTTGAAAAATTTTTCTTGTAGAGAATTCCTATCACACCAGTTGGCATATCTTTTTTATCACCATTGATATTATCTTTCGCAAAAGGATTTATATAGGTTGTTGGGCCAACATCGCCAATGTAATTTGTTCCTCCAAAAAATAATCCAATCTCATTGTCTTGTGAATACATGTTATTATTTGCAAAAATTAAGAAAACTAATATGTAGAATTTTATTTTCAATCTAGTTTCTTTTGTCTTTTCCCCAGAGTAATTTTTCCTTTAAGGTTTTATAGAAATTATTGTTAGGAAAATGAGCAATCTTAAAATCAAAGCTAGGTTTTTCAATACTTATTTTTGTATTATTTTTTACCGTAAAAATTTTTGAATCAATAGATAGGAGATGATTTTCTTCACGTCCAGAAACACTTAATTCAATCTTAGTCTGATCTGATATAACTAACGGCCTCGCGTTTAAATTGTGTGGTGATATTGGAGTTAAAACTAATGAACCACTGCTTGGGGATATGACAGGCCCCCCACAGCTTAAAGAGTAACCAGTAGACCCCGTTGGTGTTGAAACGATTAAACCGTCAGCCCAGTACGTATTTAAATTGCTACCATCCAAACTTGTTTTTATGTTAATCATCGAAGTTGTGTCTTTTCTAACAACACTAACTTCATTTAATGCGTATGGGAAAAATGACTTGGGCAGACCTATTTCATCAGAGTTTACCTTAATCAATGATCGGTTTTCTATTTTGAATTTTCTATTGTAGATTTTATCAATAGCTTGGTCTAAATTTTCTTTTTTGATTGTGGCTAAAAATCCAAGATTACCTGTATTAATACCCATAACCGGGATGGCGAGATCTCTTACATATTCAATTGTTCTTAAAAATGTCCCATCACCGCCAATACTAACCATTAAATCAATTTCAGAGTACAAATCCTTTGATTTATTGAACGGAATAATGTCTAATTTATTATTATATTTTATTTCGCTTAATAATTTTTTTTCTATAAAAAATTTTGAGTCTTTAGAGAACTTTGAAGTTAAAAATGATTGAATAACTTCACTAACAGATTCATTAATTTCTTGAGAAAATAGAGCAATTACCATTTTAAAAAAATTCTAATACAAATTAAATAAAAATAATACACAAGACCCCCTCAAACTTTGTATTTTTGAGAATCAATTATGACTAAATTAAGTGTTAATATTAATAAAATAGCAACTCTAAGAAATGCCAGGGGTGGAAATAATCCAGATCTGTTAAGGGTGGCTTCTGACATTCAAAGTTTTGGTGCTGATGGCATAACAATACATCCAAGACCTGATGAAAGACATATTAGATACTCAGATGCGATGAATTTAAGAGATGTAGTTTACACAGAACTTAATATAGAGGGAAATCCAATAGATAAGTTTATAGAATTAGTATTAAAGGTAAAGCCTGAACAAGTAACACTTGTGCCTGACAGTGTTGATGTCTTAACATCAAATGCAGGCTGGAATACAAAAAAGGAGTATAAATTCTTGAGAGATGTTATTTCAATATTTAAAAATGAAAATATAAGAACTTCCATTTTTGTTGATCCCAATGTTGAGTCGATTGAATATGCTGAAAAAACCAATTGCGACAGAATAGAATTATATACTGAACATTATGCTGACAACTATCACGCTAATCGTGAACAAACTGTACAATTGTACACAGATTGTTCAAAGCTTGCCAAGGAATTAGGGATGAAAGTTAACGCAGGTCACGACTTAAATTTAAATAATATTGAATACTTCTCTAAAAAAATGCCTTATTTGGATGAAGTATCAATAGGTCATGCATTAATTAGTGAATCTTTATATATGGGACTTGACAACGTAATAAATTTATATTTAAATAAACTTAAAAATGGTCCTAAATAGCCGAATAATAGGTACAAGTAAAAAAAAAATTGTAATTCTTCATGGTTTATTAGGATCGTTAGATAACTGGATTACGTTTGGAAAAAAAATGTCATCTGAAAATTTTGAAGTTCATTTAATTGATCAAAGAAATCACGGTAAAAGTTTTCATTCAGATGAATTTAGCTACAGCCACATGGCCAATGATCTAAAAAATTATTTTGATCATCACAATATAAAAATTGCCTCAATTATAGGGCACTCGATGGGAGGTAAAACTGCTATGTTATTCGGATTATCTTATCCTGATTTGGTAGATAAATTGATTGCAGTTGACATTTTACCTATAAGCTATAATAGGAATTATAACTTAATTTTTGAATCTCTCTTGCATACTGATTTGAGAAAATTAAAATCCAGAAATGATTTTAATTTACATTTAAAAAAATATTTTGAGGATGAGTCTTTCGTTCTTTTTTTATCAAAAAATTTGAAAAGATTGGAGAATGGGCAATTTAGGTTTAAGTCTAATATTAAAGTTTTAAGAGAAGAGATAAACAATATAACAGCAGCAATCAATCATTCGAAAACTTACCCTAAAGAAATTATTTTTATAAAAGGGGAACATTCAGATTATGTTGATGAGGAAAAAATAGCGTTAAGTAAAAACTTATTCCCAAATTATAAATTGTCTGTGATAGATAATGCTGGTCATTGGTTGCATCATGACAATAGTGATGATTTCTTTTCAGTTTGCTTAAGTTATTTGTAACGTCAAAAATTGTTATAAAATTTAAAAAAGATTACTTTTGAGCGCAATTTTTTTTCATGAAAATAGATTTAAATAAGAAGAATAAGGACATTTCAGTCATTAAAATTGAAATCTCACCCAAGGACTATCAAGAAAAAGTTCAAAATATATTAAATGATTACAGGAAAAAGGCAAATATTCCTGGATTTAGAAAGGGCTTTGTTCCCATCGGTATGATTAAAAAGCAATATGAATTACCTGTAAAAGTTGATGAAATAAATAAGATGGTTCAAAATGAACTGGGTAAATACATAACAAATAATAAAATTTCAATCATCGGAAGTCCAATACCCTCTGAGAATCATATTGTAAACTGGAAAGATGAAAAAATTAATCTCAACTTCGATATTGCATTAAAGCCAACATTTAAAATTAGCTTTAAACCCAAGAAGCAAATTATCTACTATCAAATAACAGCAGATGAATCTATGGTCAAAAATCAAGTCGAGACTTATCAAAATCAATATGGTAAACTAATAACAGTTCAAAGTATTCAGAATGATACTAATATTATTGGTGTGTTTGAGTGTAAAGAAATAGATTTTAAGAAGGAAGCCAACTTTAAGTCAAATCAATTAGTAAACTCTATTTTTAAAAAAAGTTTTTTAAATGCCCAGGTTGGCCAAACTTTAAATTTAAAACCAGCTAAAATTTTTAAAAATGAAGGTGATTTACAGAGAATTGCAGGATTGGAAAAAGAGAAATTAAATGATATAAGTTTCATTAATTTCAAAATAACCGAATTGAATAAAAATGAAAAAGCTGAAGCAAAATCAGATTTTTTCAAAAAAGTTTATCCTAAAGAAAACATAAAGAACCTTAAAGATTTTAAAGCTAAAATTAAAGAAGATATTGAAAAACAATTTTCAAATCAATCAGACCAAAAGTTTTTAAATGATGTATCCGAATCTTTAATTAATGAAACAAAGATTTCATTACCCAAAGATTTTTTAAAAAAATTAATGAAACTCAATTCAAAGGATGAGATTTCAGATGAAGATCTGGAAAATGAGTACACAAAATCTGAAAATGGAATTAAATATCAATTAATAGAGGAAAATTTAATGATTGAAAATAATATTGAAGTTAATAGCGACTCAATTAAGGAATTTGCTACCAAAATGATTAAAAATCAAATGGCTGCTTATGGTCAAAATAATCCTGATGAAAAAGAACTAAATTCAATTTTGGGTAGAATATTATCCAATCAAGAGGAAGTAAAAAGAATAAGCAATCAAATTATAAGTGAAAAACTTTTAGCTATATACAAGGAAAAAATAAAGAAAAAAAATAAGAAAGTTTCTTATGAGGAATATATTGAAATAGCCTACAAGAAAAATAATTAACTTTGTTTTATGAACTACTCAGAAGAATTTAAAAAATATGCAACAAAGCATCATGGTGTCAACTCAATGTATTATGATAAAATAATCAGTAGTATGACCCCATACATCATCGAAGAAAGACAATTAAATGTTGCTCAAATGGACGTTTTTTCTAGATTAATGATGGATAGAATTATTTTTTTAGGAACTGCTATTAATGATTCTGTTGCCAACATCATACAAGCTCAATTATTATTTCTTGAAAGCACAGACAAGGAAAAAGATATTCAAATATATATTAATTCACCTGGTGGTTCAGTTTATGCTGGTTTAGGAATATATGATACAATGCAATTCATTGGGCCTAATGTTGCAACAATATGTACTGGAATTGCTGCATCGATGTCTGCCGTTTTATTGTGTGCTGGAGAGAAGGGTAAAAGATCAGGATTAACTCATTCAAGAGTAATGATTCATCAACCACTTGGGGGTGCACAAGGTCAAGCATCTGATATTGAAATCACTGCAAGAGAGATTGGCAAGTTAAAAAAAGAACTATATGAAATCATTGCTAGTCATACAGGACAAAAATATGATAAGGTATATGAGGATTCCGACAGAGATTATTGGATGAAAGCGCCTGAGGCAAAAAAATATGGAATGATTGACGAAGTGCTTTCAAAAAAATAATTAAGTAATGTCTGAGGAAAGGTTATCCTGCTCTTTTTGTGGATTAAATAAACTTCAAACCAAGATTTTGGTTGCTGGCCAAGATGCCCACATATGTGATCAATGCATAGAACAGGCATTTTCTATACTCAACCATCAAAATAAATCTAAAGAAGTTTCGATTTCAACTGAAAAGAATAATCTAACGCCTAAAGAAATAAAAAAATATTTGGATGATTATGTAGTTGGTCAAGAATATTCCAAAAAAGTAATATCCGTTTCTGTTTATAATCACTACAAAAGGATTGCACAAGAAAATAATGACAATATTGAAATTGAAAAAAGTAATGTTGTTATGGTTGGGCCTACTGGAACGGGTAAAACACTAATTGCTAAAACAATTTCAAAATTATTAGATGTACCACTAGCTATTGTAGATGCTACTGTACTAACTGAAGCAGGATATGTTGGTGAGGATGTTGAAAATATATTAACTAGGCTATTACAGGCATCAGATTATAATATTGAAAAAGCTGAAAAAGGAATAATCTTTATTGATGAAATAGATAAAATTTCAAGAAAAAGTGATAATCCTTCAATCACTAGAGATGTCTCTGGTGAGGGTGTGCAACAGGCCCTATTGAAACTTATGGAAGGTGCTGTAGTAAATGTACCACCGAAAGGAGGAAGAAAACATCCAGACCAAAATTTTATTAAATTAAATACATCCAATATTTTATTTATCGCAGGTGGTGCATTCAATGGCATTGAAAAAATTATTTCAAAAAGATTGAATATGAATGCCGTTGGATTTAAAAATTCAAATTTAAAATCAGTCACTCGATCTAAAAATATTATCGAAAATATAATCCCAAATGATTTAAAAGACTTTGGATTAATCCCTGAGATTCTAGGCAGACTACCTATTCTAACTTATATGCTTCAATTAGATTCAAAAGATTTAAAAAATGTTTTAACACAACCAAAAAACTCTCTTATTAAGCAGTATATAAAACTCTTTGAAATAGATGGTATAAAACTAGATTTTGACGATAATGCTCTTAACTATATTGTAAGTAAAGCAATGGAGTTTAAGCTTGGCGCAAGAGGGCTCAGATCAATATGTGAAACAATTCTAATTGACGATATGTTTAACCTTCCTGGCTCAAATAAGAAAAATCTATATATAGATAAAAATCATATTGATAGTAAACTGAAAGGACTCAACTTCTCTGGTTTAAAAGAGGCGTCATAATTCAATTTTTTTTCTTACTGTAAAATTTTTTATATAATATGATTATGGTCAAAACAGCCAGGATATATGGAATGGCTGCAAGATATGCAATCCCACTATTCAAACTCTCAGCTACTTGCTGATCAGCACCAGACTCAAGAACAGCTTTACACATAGAACATTGTATTGAATAAGTCATGCGTAGTAAGGGGATATCATTAAATATACTATAACACCAGTTACAGCTACGTAAAGCCAAACTGGAAATGTAACTTTAGCAATTTTTCTATGTGAAACAAACTTGAGTTGAAAAGCTCTCACATAACTAACTAAAACTAAAGGTATAACTACAATTGAGAGTAGTATATGAGTTATTAGAATGAAAAAATATAAATAAGCAATTGGTCCAGATCCACCATATGGCGTTGGATCGGATGTTATGTGATATGCAATATACATCACCAAAAATGATAACGATAGTGCAATGCAACCCTTTATTAAACTTTCATGAATTTTTCTTTTACCATTTTTTATATAATAGACAGCAGCAACTAATAAAATTGCAGTCAAACCGTTAATTGTGGCATATATTGGAGGTAAAAAAGTTAAAGGCTGAGCAACTGGCAAATTTTCAAGTAGCACAATGGGGTCACTATCAGGAATTCTCATATCAAATATTAATCTATCCTTTTCCCACTTTGTAAATAAAAGAAGAGCAACAACAACTGGTACCAGGATGGAAACAATCCAAATTAAAATGTTATATAACTTGGAATTTTTATCCATTTTCTAACAATATTTTAATATCCTCTTTGATCATATCAATTCCTTGAATTTCTTTACCAATTGATGTAATACCTAAATAATAAACTATAGGATTTCCATTTTCATCTCTTCTTGACCTTATATAGCCATTCTTATCTATTAATGCAAAAAAACCTTGATGTTCAAATCCGCCAGCAACAGCAGGATTTACTCCAGCAAAAATATTAAATCCGCTATTAGATAATTCATATACATTATCAATTTTACCAGTCAAAAAATGCCAATTTCTAGATTTAATCTCAAGTCTTTCAGAATATTCTTTCAATGTCTTTGGAGTATCTGTTATTGGATCAATTGTGAAAGATGCAATTCCAAAATCATCCCTGTTACCAAATTCTTCGTCAAGTTTTTTCATATTCTGGTTCATTTCAATACATATTGACGGACAAGATGTAAAGAAAAACTCTGCGACATATACTCTTCCTAAAAAATCTTCATTTCCAATGTAAATACTGTCTTG